>ENA-OQDF01000118-OQDF01000118.1-human-gut-metagenome-genome-assembly--contig:-NODE-118-length-27690-cov-2.190219_pt1 | contig 27690 bp, 39 predicted proteins | sample MGYA00242769_ERZ504597 | MGnify/ENA primary metagenome ERZ504597 (study PRJEB26092, sample SAMD00036305) | human gut metagenome | host: Homo sapiens | study: EMG produced TPA metagenomics assembly of...
ATTTTTTGCCACTGCCGCACCAGCATGGTTCGTTTCTTTCCATGATAGGATCTCCTCTTTCTTTTTGTTGTGGTCTGTTAAATGAGTTAGTTGCGGTTTACTCTCACAATCTATATCATACCAAGAAGTTGGAAAAATGTATACCCAATTTGACCTTTTTCTGTCGGGAAGAAGAGAAGAAGTATGACATTTTTGACAGAAAGTTATATAATACTTGCCCTGAAGAGGAAAATATAGTACCATTTAGATTTAGAATGGGAAGGAGAAAATCATATGTGGTATTGGATTGTAATGGCAGTACTGGTGATCGGATGTATTGCATTACTGAGCGGAACATTTTTCAGTATAAAGAAAAATAAGGCAGAGGAGGCTGCGGAGCGGGCAGAAGCCAGAAAGAAAAAGCGGAAGAGCCAGGGAAATGCAGAAGAAGCACAGCAGCCGGGAGAGAGACGGAAAAGAGCAGATGGTGGACGGCAGAGCAGCCAGGGTGCAGAGAACGGGCGGCAGCAGGATGCACAGGCACGTCGGGAAGAAGCACGCAGGGTGCAGGCAGAGCAGAGAAAAGAGCGGAAAAAACGCCGCCAGTGGAAAGTAATCCTGGAAGACCTGGATTCGTGGACAAAGTACAGTTTTATTTTTTACAGTAATATTGGGATCGGAAGAGCAGAGTCGGGACAGGGCTATGAAAGATATCTTTCATTATCAGAAGATGGAAGAGTATCCAAGAAGCATTGTGTGATCGTTCACAGAGGCGATAAGTTATATCTGAAAGATGAAGGATCAAGGAACGGAACTTATCTGAACGGGGAAGCGGTGACAAGGCCGGTTGTTCTTCAGAAGGATGATGTGATCGGGCTTGGCGGAACCAGACTTGAGATATTGAATATTTTACGGGAGAGCGAATAAGGCTCTCCCCTTTTATTTCCTTTGACACGTTACTGAAGCGTAGAACATTCCGTCCCCGGATTCAAGTCTGCATACACCGTGGTATTTTTCTGTGATGATTTTCACTGATTGCGTGCCGAGTCCATGTCCCTTATGTTTGGTCGAGATGAAGTCACTGTCACCGGTATATCTGAGTGAACCGGTGAAAGTGTTGTCTACCGCCCCGCTGGCATAAAAGAACGTTTGGCTGTATTCTGCATATAGTGAAATATAATGTCAGACCGGGAGTGAATGAAATGAATCAGAAACTGCCTTATTATATGGCTTATCCAATGCCGCTTGCTTATGATGATGAACGGGTGGAGAGAATGGATCTGGAGTATATGAAGAGTCTTTATCCGGCTCTTGCAAAGAGGATTCTTCCTTATATAGAAGAGGAGTGTGACCGGATGGAATATGGGAACAGTGTCATCTATGATGAGTATCCGGACCGGCTGCAATTACAGCTGATGTGCGGAAGAATTTATGAAAATGTAAGAAAAAATGAGGAAAGATATCTTGAAATTGAAAAAATGCACAGTTGAAAGATATGATCGAGCTTATGTTATATCAGGAATTGTACAATCAAAGATGCCGGAATCGCAGGACACGGAATCAATTTTATATAAACGGCAGTTTTTAGACCGTTTAAACGGAGGATCAGCCGGGCGGTATACTTGTATGAAATATGAATTATGTGCTATAATCCGCTTATATTATAGATGCCAGGGTCAAAAGGTCTAAATCCACATGAGCTTGCTCATAAGTGGATGAAAGGCCTTGGGACCCGCCCCAATATGAGCCTAAAAGTGGGATGACAATCCCACGATATGCGAATAATTGGGAGGATTGTGGGGAGTGCAAAGCACGGAACAATCCGTAGGCATCATAGTTGGGGGCTTTTGACCCCAACATCATATTATAGATAACAGTCCTGAAAAGGAAGAGCGTGACCGGGAGGAAGGGACAGAATACATATGAAAGAAAATCTTATATTTATCGGGATGCCGGCTGTAGGAAAAGTACGGTCGGTATTGTAGTTGCAAGAGGCTTGGAATGAACTTTATTGATTCAGACCTTCTGATACAGGAACAGGAAGGAAAGCTGCTCCGGGAGATCATTGCAGAGGTGGGAGATGATGGATTCCTTAAGATTGAGAATCAGGTCAACCGGGATATTCAGTGTGAGCATGCGGTGATCTCACCGGGCGGAAGTGTCATTTACTGTGAAGAAGCGATGGAACATTTTAAAGAGATCGGAAAGATTGTATATCTGAAGGCTTCTTATCAGACAATAAAGAAGAGGATCAGAAATCCGAAAAAAAGAGGGGTCGTGCTGAAAGAAGGACAGACATTGAAAAATCTGTATGATGAACGCGTGGGCTATTTTGAAAAGTATGCGGATATCACGATTGATGAGGATGGCTGTCAGATCGAAGAGACGATCGATAATGTGATCCGGGCAGTTGAGGGAGAAGCCTGAAAAGCAGCGGGAATGATGCACCGGAAAAAAGGGATTCCATAAAGCACGATTTTGTGGTATAATTATATATGGAATAGACCGTTAAGAGTTCCTGATATATATTTGCAGTGAACGATGGGACCGTCTTGAGGGAGTCGGGCAGCAGGAACTTGGGGAATGTGGCAGCAGGCTGCGGACGGTATGCATTGACCTATGGGGAGATAATAAAATAAGATTATTGAGGTGTGAAATGGAACAATATATCATAAAGGGCGGGAATCCGCTGGTAGGGGAAGTTGAGATTGGTGGTGCCAAGAATGCCGCTTTAGGTATCCTTGCAGCAGCAATCATGGCAGATGAGCCGGTATTGATCGAGAACCTTCCGGATGTAAATGATATTAACGTTATGCTGGAAGCAATCGAGGGGATCGGAGCTATGGTTCAGCGTATTGACAGGCATACGGTGAAGATTAACGGAAGCACGATCGGAGATTTTAGCATTGATTATGATTATATAAAGAAGATAAGAGCATCCTATTACCTTCTGGGAGCATTGCTGGGCAAGTACAAGAGAGCGGAAGTAGCACTTCCGGGAGGCTGCAATATCGGAAGCAGACCGATCGACCAGCATCTGAAAGGTTTCCGGGCTTTAGGGGCAGATGTGGATATTGAGTACGGAAAGATCGTTGCAGAGGCAGAGCATCTGAAAGGAACGCATCTGTATTTTGATGTGGTAACGGTTGGAGCTACGATCAATGTGATGATGGCAGCAGCAATGGCTGATGGTATCACGATCATGGAGAATGTTGCAAAAGAGCCTCATGTAGTAGATGTGGCGAACTTCCTGAACAGTATGGGAGCGAATATCAGAGGAGCAGGAACGGATGTGATTAAGATCCGTGGAGTGAAGTCACTTCATAAAGCAGAGTATTCTATCATCCCGGATCAGATCGAGGCAGGTACATTTATGTTTGCTGCAGCAGCGACCCGTGGAGATGTGACGGTTCTGAATGTGATCCCGAAGCATCTTGATGCGACCATTCAAAGCTGATCGATATCGGCTGTGAAGTGGAAGAGTTTGACGATGCAGTCCGTGTAGTGGCAAAGGGCAGGCTGAAGAGTACGCAGGTGAAGACACTTCCATATCCGGGGTATCCTACAGATATGCAGCCGCAGATCGGTGTAGTACTTGCACTTGCAAGTGGAACAAGTACGATCACAGAGAGTATTTTTGAGAATCGCTTTAAGTATCTTGATGAGCTTGCACGTATGGGAGCGAATATCAAGGTGGAAGGTAATTCTGCTACGATCGAGGGCGTGGAGAAGTTTTCAGCAGCCAGAGTCAGTGCACCCGATCTTCGTGCAGGGGCAGCGTTATGTATTGCCGGACTTGCAACAGACGGTATTACGATCGTGGATGATATTGTTTATATCCAGCGTGGATATGAGAGATTTGAAGAAAAACTGAGAAGTCTCGGTGGAATCATCGAGAAAGTATCCAGTGAAAAAGAGATACAGAAGTTTCGCCTTAAGGTAGGGTGAAGAAAGAAGCAGTCGTTTCCGAGCAGGAACGGCTGCTTTTTAAGTGCAGAAGTATGTGTGAGAAGTTTTCGGTGGCAGATTCTCTGTATGGTGAAACCGGTGTACGAAAAAATGGTTTAAAAAAACATATAAAACATAGTTGACAGATAGGTATTCGCAGTGTATAATGCAACTCATAAAACATACCAACCAAGTAGGAAAAAGAAAGAGAGGATATATATTATGGCGGCTATTTATAAAGGAACTTTAGGACTGATCGGAAATACACCGCTCGTTGAGCCGGTGAACCTTGAAAAAGAGCTGGGACTGGAAGCTACGATTCTTGTTAAGCTTGAGTATCTCAATCCGGCTGGAAGCGTAAAGGATCGTGTAGCAAAAGCCATGATCGAAGACGCAGAAGAAAAAGGACTTTTAAAAGAAGGTTCAGTTATCATTGAGCCAACATCAGGAAATACAGGAATCGGTCTTGCATCGATCGCAGCGGCAAAAGGATACAGAATCATCCTTACCATGCCTGAGACGATGAGCGTTGAGAGAAGAAATATCCTGAAAGCATACGGAGCAGAGATCGTTCTGACAGAAGGAGCAAAAGGAATGAAGGGAGCGATCGCAAAAGCGGAGGAGCTTGCAAAGGAAATCCCGAACAGCTTTATCCCGGGACAGTTCGTAAACCCGGCAAATCCGAAGATGCACAGAGAGACAACCGGACCGGAGATCTGGAACGATACAGACGGAAAGGTAGACATCTTTATCGCAGGAGTCGGAACAGGCGGAACACTGACAGGTGTTGGTGAATATCTGAAGTCTCAGAACCCGGATGTGAAAATTGTAGCACTTGAGCCTGCATCTTCACCGGTTCTTTCCGAAGGAAAAGCCGGAGCACATAAGATCCAGGGAATCGGAGCAGGATTTGTACCGGATGTACTGAATACAAAGGTTTACGATGAAGTATATAAAGCAGATAACGAAGAAGGATTTGCAACAGCGAAACTTCTGGCAAAGCATGAAGGAATCCTCGTAGGTATTTCTTCAGGAGCAGCTCTTTCAGGAGCAATCGCACTTGCAAAGAGACCGGAGAACAAAGGTAAGACCATCGTAGCCCTGCTGCCGGACAGCGGAGACAGATACTACTCTACACCACTCTTCACAGAGTAAGTGATACGAAGATTGTTACAGAATATTGATTATAAAAGAAACCTTATAACAGACAAAATAAAAAGATAAAAGGAGAACAGACCAATGGCAAAATTAGAGAGAAAAGACAGAAAATTCAAATTTGAAACATTACAGCTTCACGTAGGACAGGAGCAGCCGGATCCGGTAACTGATGCAAGAGCAGTACCGATCTATCAGACATCCTCTTATGTATTCCGGAACAGCCAGCATGCAGCAGACCGTTTTGGACTGAGAGATGCAGGAAATATTTACGGACGTCTGACAAACCCGACAGAGGATGTATTTGAAAAGAGAATTGCAGCACTGGAAGGTGGTTCAGCAGCACTTGCAGTTGCATCAGGAGCAGCAGCTATCACATATACAATCGAGAACCTGGCTCAGCAGGGAGATCATATCGTATCTGCAAAGAACATTTACGGAGGATCTTTCAACCTTCTTGAGCATACACTTCCGAACTACGGAATCACAACAACATTCGTAGACATCTTCAATCTGGAAGAAGTTGAGAATGCAATTCAGGAAAATACAAAAGCAGTTTACATCGAGACTCTTGGAAACCCGAACTCTGATGTAGTTGATATTGAAGCTCTTGCAAATATCGCACATAAGCATAAAATCCCGCTTGTTGTAGATAATACATTTGCAACACCTTATCTTGTAAGACCGATCGAGTACGGTGCAGATATCGTTGTTCACTCCGCTACAAAGTTCATCGGGGGACACGGAACAACCATTGGTGGAGTGATCGTTGAAGGTGGAAAATTTGACTGGGAGGCTTCAGGAAAATTCCCGTCACTGACAGAGCCTAATCCGAGCTACCATGGAATCAGCTTCACAAAGGCCTGCGGACCGGCTGCATTTGTTACAAAGATCAGAGCAATCCTCTTAAGAGATACAGGAGCTACAATTTCACCGATCAGCTCATTCATCTTCCTGCAGGGACTTGAGACACTTTCCCTTCGTGTAGAGCGTCATGTAGAGAATGCACTGAAAGTTGTAGAGTATCTGAACAATCATCCACAGGTAGAGAGAGTCCATCATCCATCTGTAGATCCGGATCCGAAGCAGCAGGAACTTACAAGAAATATTTCCCGAATGGCGGTGGATCAATCTTCACATTCGAGATCAAGGGAGATGCAGCAAAGGCTCAGGAGTTTATCGACAATCTGGAGCTGTTCTCACTGCTTGCCAATGTAGCTGACGTGAAGTCACTTGTTATCCATCCGGCAACAACAACTCACAGCCAGTGCACAGAGGAAGAGCTTCTGGATCAGGGAATCAAACCAAATACGATCCGTCTTTCTATCGGTACTGAAAATATTGATGATATCATTCAGGATCTGGATGAGGCATTTAAGGCAATTCAGTAAAAATGAAGGCATAAACTGAGAAATGATCCGGCGGGAGTTATACTCCCGCCGTTTATCTTAAGAGCAACAAAATTGAGTGAAAGAGGGCAAAAAATGAAATTATCGAAAAAAGCAGATATGGACTGCGTGCATTGATCGATCTTGCCGTAAATTCAAGAACTGAGCAGGTTTCACTTGGAAGTATCGCACAGAGAAATGATATTTCGGCACAGTACCTGGAGCATGTATTTTCGGGACTCCGTAAAGCACATATTGTGAAAAGTATCAAGGGGTCACAGGGCGGTTATTTCCTGGAAAAAGCGCCGGAACTGATCACGGTGGCGGAGATTGTGGAAGCACTGGAAGGCAGTTACTATCTTGAAGACGAAGAAGGCGATATGTCAGGTCTCCGGGGAGATCAGGAGGCGATCCAGCATTTGATCATAGACAGGATCAATGAGAAGAACCGGGAAATCCTTGAAGATATTACACTGAAAGATCTCGTGGAAGCATTTGAGGGGTATCAGGATTCCGTAGAGGGAATGTATTACATCTGATGAAGATGGTGAAACAAATAAGCAGGCAGAGGAAGTTCCTGCAGGACGATGGAGGCAGTGAAAATGGCAGAAGAATATAAATTTGAGACACGATGTATTCACGGAAACGGAGGCCTTGTGGAGGGACATCCTTACGGGGCAGTCTCTGTTCCGATTTTTCAGACGGCAACATTTGCACATCCGGGAATTGGAAGAAGTACCGGATACGACTACAGCCGTGAGAGCAATCCGACAAGGCATGAGCTTGAAAGTGTGATGTCGACATTGGAAGAAGCGGATGACAGCATTGCCTGCACAAGTGGAATGGCAGCGATTGGATTATGTCTGGAATTATTTGAAGAAGGATCTCATATCCTCTGCACAGAAGACCTGTATGGCGGAACGGTGAGAATGTTTGAGAGTATCGGTGAAAAAAGAGGCGTGACCTTTTTCCTATATAGATACTTCAGATATAGAACTGGTGCGTAAAAGTATCAGAAAAGAAACAAAAGCACTTATATTGAAACTCCGAGTAACCCAACGATGAAGGTGACAGATTTTGCGGCAATGAGAGAAATTGCAGATGAATATGGGTTATTGATCATTGCAGATAATACATTTCTGACACCATATTTTCAGAAACCGCTGACTCTGGGGGCAGATCTGGTTGTCCACAGCGGTACAAAATTTCTGGGAGGACATAATGATGTCCTTGCAGGCTTTGTATGTATCAAAGGGAAAGGACTTTCTGAAAAGCTTCGGTATACATACAAAACGGTGGGATGTTGTCTGCCGCCATTTGACAGTTTCCTGGTACTGCGTGGAATCAAGACTTTGTCTGTTCGACTGGAGCGTCAGCAGGAAAATGCAAAGAAGATTGCACTGTGCTGAAAGACCGCCCGGAAGTGAAAGCAGTTTATTATACGGGACTTCCGGAACATCCGGGGTACGAGATCAACCAGAAGCAGGCAAGCGGCTGTGGAAGTATGATCTCATTTAAAGTAGATTCAGAAAAGCGTGCGAGAAAACTTCTTGAGAGTGTAAAGCTGATCTCCTATGCGGAAAGCCTGGGCGGAGTAGAGTCCCTGATCACGTATCCGATGCTTCAGACGCATGGGGATGTGCCGGTTGAGACAAGAGAACGGCTGGGGATCACGGAAGATTTCCTGAGGATGTCAGTGGGAATTGAAAATGCAGAAGATCTGATCGCAGACCTGGAACAGGCACTGGCAGAAGAATAGCAAGGTAAGAGGCAGAAAGAGAGAAGAACATGAGTGAAAGAAATCTGAATTTTGAACAGGGCGTGGACCGAAAGGGAACACGTTGCCTGAAATATGATTTTGCGGTGCAGAGAGGAAGAAGTGCAGATATCCTTCCGCTATGGGTTGCAGATATGGATTTTAAGACAAGTTCCTATATTCAGGATGCACTGCTGCGTCAGGCAGAGCATGGTGTATATGGCTATACAGAGGCAGATGAAACATATTTTGATGCAGTACGATCCTGGATGGAACGTCGTCACGGCTGGAAGATCGAACCGGAATGGCTGCTCAAGACACCGGGAGTTGTCTTTGCACTTGCAATGGCAGTGAAGGCATATACAGAACCGGGAGACTATGTGCTGATCCAGGAACCGGTTTATTATCCGTTCCGGGAAGTAATCGAGTCCAATGACAGAGAAGTTGCAAATAATGTACTGTATCAGGATGAGAATGGAAGTTATAAGATTGATTTTGAAGATTTTGAACGGCAGATCGTTGAAAAGAGGATTCGACTGTTTCTCCTGTGCAGTCCGCACAATCCGGTCAGCCGTGTATGGACACGGGAAGAACTGGAAAAGCTGGGAGATATCTGCAAGAAGCATGGAGTGATCGTGGTCAGCGATGAGATCCATGCAGATTTCGTATTTGAAGGGAAGCACCAGGTTTTTGCAGATCTGAAGCCGGAATACAAAGACTTTACAGTTATCTGCACATCTCCTGGAAAGACATTTAATATCGCAGGGTTACAGGCATCCAATATCCTGATCCCGAATGAAGTACTCCGGGAGACATTTGCAAAGCAGATCACAGCAGCCGGTTACAGTCAGATTTCCGCACCGGGGATCGAGGCGGTGATCGCAGCCTATGCACAGGGAGAAGAATGGTATCAGGAAATGAAAAAGTATGTGGGAGAGAATATCACATTCCTGCATGAATGGATGGAAGAGCATATTCCGCAGATCAAAGTGACCAGGACGGAGGGTACTTACCTGGTGTGGATGGATTTTCGGGAATTGGGAATTGCAGAGGAAAACCTGAAAGATTTTGTGGAAAACCGGGCAGGATTATGGCTCGACGGTGGAAAAATGTTCGGAGAGTCAGGAAGCGGATTCCAGAGGATCAATGTGGCATGCCCCAGAAAGACGCTGGAAAAGGCTCTGATACAACTGGAAACAGCAGTGAAAAATCTTTAAGACGAATGTAAACTGTATATTAAGAAATAGTTGACAATCTAAAACGGTACTTTTATACTAGAACATTAGTGGGAGTGTGCAGCACGAAATAATCTGTGAATCTTATAATTGAGATTTTCTGACTGCCCGCATTATACTAAATGAAAGAAGGTACAGTAACGATGTCAGATACATTCATACATACATTATTAGCAGACTGGGACGAAGAGCGTTCCCTGAGCAGAGAGGAAGCCGTAGCAATCCTTGATCTTCCGAAAGAAGAGATGGAAGACCTGATTTCCTGTGCGTATGCATTGAGGACAAAATATAAGGGGGAAAAAGGTCAGTGTACAACTGCTGACAAATGTGCGTAGCGGAAACTGTTCACAGAACTGTGCCTACTGTGCCCAGTCCTGTGAGTCGCATGCACCGATCGAGAAGTACCGCCGGGTATCGGATGAGAAATTATACGGAGATAATGATCTGGTGGATGAAAAGAACCTTGCAAGGCACTGCATTGGTCTGAGCGGAATCAAGTTTACCGATGCAGAGATTGAGGACCTGGCAGAACGCATTCGTATTATGAAGAAAAAGAATACGCAGATCTGCTGTTCCATCGGATTCCTGACCGAAAAGCAGGCGAAGATGCTGAAAGAAGCAGGATTGGATCGGATCAACCATAATCTGAACAGCAGCCGTTCTTTCTATCCTGAGATCTGTTCCACGCACACATATGACCAGCGGGTCAATAATATTAAAATGCTGCAGGGGCTGGGATTTGAGATCTGCAGCGGTGGAATTATCGGTATGGGAGAGAGCAAAGAAGATGTAGTAGATATGCTGATGGATCTGAAAGCAATTTCCCCTGAGTCCGTTCCGATCAATTTCCTTCTTCCGATTCCCGGGACAAGACTTGCAGACCGTGATATTTCAGGACTGACACCGGAATATTGCATGAAGGTACTCTGCCTGGCAAGACTGATGATCCCGAAGTCAGATATCCGTTGTGCTGCGGGAAGAGAAGTTTATTTTAAAGGGATTGAGCCGGAATTATTCAAGGTTGTTGATTCTATTTTTGCATCAGGTTATCTGACAGCAGGTGGTCAGGGAATTGACGACACGATGAAGATGATCCGGGATGCAGGATTTACAGGTGAGATTGAATCTACGGATGAATAAAAACCTGAACAGGAGCGTGTGAAGAAACGAATGTTTTTTCACACGCCTTTTTCTTCTTTGCTTGCCTGTCCCTGTCCAACGTGCTAGTATGATAGAGAGTTTTATTATGATAAGGAGTGTATCTGAAAAGAATGAGAAAAATTCATATAGATGAAGAAGAGTGGGCGGCACGAAAGCTCCGGCTCAGTACGATGCAGATCGTTGCACTCGGATTTATGGGGATTATCCTTGCGGGCGGGCTTTTGTTATGGCTGCCATTTTCAAACCGGCAGCCAATTTCGTTTCTGGATGCTCTGTTCACTGCGGTTACGTGCGTCTGTGTGACCGGACTGGTGACGGTTGTACCGGCAACGCAGTTTACACTGATCGGCAAAGGGATCATGCTGGTGCTTATTCAGATCGGAGGACTGGGCGTGATCGCCTGTACATCGGCATTTTTCTGTTGCTTGGGAAAAAGATCAGTTTCAGGGGAAGGCAGATGATCAGTCAGTCTTACGGACTGGATACAATGTCCGGGATGGTGAAGTTTATCATCCGGGTTCTGAAAGGGACGTTTACGGTGGAGGCGATCGGTGCCGTCTTTTATTCCATCCGGTTTGTACAGGATTATGGTGTGGTAAAGGGCATCGCATATGGAATCTTCCATTCAGTGTCTGCATTCTGTAATGCGGGAGTGGATCTGCTGGGAAGCAACAGCATGATCGGGTATGCCGGTTCACCTTTGATTAATTTCACAACGATTCTTCTGATCATCATATCAGGACTGGGATTTCCGGTGTGGTATGATATTCTTGGCAATATAAAAAAGGCAGTCCGGGAGCGGGGGACAAGACCGTTAAAATGGCTGTTCACAAGGCTGGAACTGCAGAGCAAAGTGGTGCTGGCCATGACTGGATTTCTGATCTTATTTGGAACGGTAGTATTCTTTTTAATGGAATATTCAACCCGGCAACCATGGGGAAATTTTCAGTTCCGAAGAAGCTGATGGCATCTCTCTTCCAGTCGGTGACAACAAGAACCGCAGGGTTTGCAGCGGTCTCTCAGTCTGCACTGCGGCCGGGTTCAAGGCTCCTTGGATGTCTGTTAATGTTTATTGGCGGATCTCCGACAGGAACGGCAGGCGGTATCAAGACGACTACGGCAGCCATGCTGGTTCTCACAGTGATCTCGGTACTGCGGGGCAGAAAGGATACGGAATGTTTTAACCGTAAGATCGATGAAACGGTGGTACGGTCAGGCATTACGATCTCACTGGTTACCTTTTTCTTCTGGATGTCAGGAGTGACGGTGCTTACGATCTTAGAACCGGGACAGGATTTCCTGAATCTGATGTACGAGGTGACTTCAGCGATGGCAACCGTAGGGTTGACAGCCGACCTGACACCGTCTCTGTGCAGGGCGAGTCATGTCGTGCTGATGATCCTGATGTATATCGGACGGATCGGACCGGTGACGATGGCACTTGTATTTGCCGGAAGGGCGGAGAGAACGACACATTTCCGTTCTCTCCCGGAAGGAAGAATTATGATTGGATAAGGGGAAAGATATGAATAAGCAATTTGCAGTACTTGGTTTGGGAAGTTTTGGAAGAAGCGTGGCATTGTCATTGGAAAAAATGGGGTGCGATGTCATGGTAGTCGATGATTCTTATGAGAAGATCCAGGAAATTTCAGATAAGGTTTCTTATGCAATGAAGGCAGACGTAACGGATAAGGATGCTCTGCAGGCTCTGGGAGCAAGAAATCTGGACGGGGCTGTTGTGGCAGTTTCAGAGCATCCTGAAGCCAATATTATGGCAACACTTCTTTGCAAAGAGATGGGGATTCCACTGGTTGTTGCAAAGGCGAAAGATAAACTTCAGGGAACGATCCTGGAAAAAGTAGGAGCGGATTCTGTCGTATATCCTGAGATCGAGATGGGCAGCCGGATTGCCAAAAGCATGGTAGCAAATGAATTTGTGGACTGGATCGAGCTTTCCAATGACTACAGCATCGTGGAGATAGCCGTACCACGCAGATGGGAAGGAAAAAGTCTTGCAGAGCTGGATGTGCGTAAGAAGTACGGGGATCACGGTAGTCGGAGTCATGCAGGGTGAAAAATGGATCTCTCTTTTGATCCGCAGACACCACTGCCGGGAAATGTGATCCTGGTTCTGATCGGAGCAAATAAAATCCTGGAAAAGATCAAGATAGAAGAAAAGTAGAGGAACGGACAATGATTACAAGTACGTCAAATGCACAGATCAAGGAGCTGAGCGAAGCTTCAGAAGAAAAGCAGATTAAGAGATGAAAGGCGGATCTTTCTTGTGGAAGGCCCGAGGATGGTGGAAGAAATCCCGAAAGAGCGGATTGAACGGCTGTATATATCGGAGAGCTTTGAACGCAAAAATCCTGCATATATCAGGGAGTTGGGAATGCCTGCAGAAGTTCTTTCAGATCCAGTATTTTCTTATGTATCGGATACGAAAAATCCACAGGGAATTTTAGCGGTCGTAAAAAGACTGGAGTATACGATGGAAGACGTACTCGGAAAAAGTGCGTTAAAGTGTGAAGAAAAATCCGGGGAAAAGGAGAAGAATCCGGAGAACCATCAGATCAGAGTTCCGCACGTGATCGTGCTGGACAACCTGCAGGATCCGGGAAATCTGGGAACGATCTTTCGTACCGCTGAGGCAGCCGGGGCAACGGGAATCCTGCTGAGCAGTGACAGTGTGGATGTCTACAATCCCAAGGTGATCCGTTCGACCATGGGAGCTGTCTTCAGGATGCCGTTTTTCTATGTAAAGATCTTCCGGCAGCAGTGAAAGTCTGAGCAGTCAGGGAATCAGAACGTATGCGGCACATCTGAACGGAAAAATGTTTATGATGAGGAAGATTATACCGAAGGCTGTGCATTCCTGATCGGAAATGAAGGAAATGGGTTAAGAGATGAAGTGTCAGAATGTGCAGACTGTCTGATCCGGATTCCGATGTGCGGGAAAGCAGAGTCGCTGAATGCAGCGGTGGCGGCAGCGGTCCTGATGTTCGAGGCAGGAAGGCAGAGAAGAAAATAAGGCACTGGCGGCAGTATAGAGAGGAAAGTAAGGCGGTTGGAGGCAGTGTTGCATTTGAGTGCATTTTTGTAGTATACTAGCGTCAGTGGACCGAGGTGAAAAGAATGAAGCTTTTACTTGACCGGAAGAAAGAATATGGAGTTGTGCTGGACGGTGGCGGTGCAAGAGGTGCGTATCAGATCGGTGCGTGGAAGGCACTGAAAGAAGCCGGGATTCGGATCCATGCAGTGGCGGGAACATCCGTAGGAGCATTGAATGGTGCTTTGATCTGTATGGATGATCTGAAAAAGGCACAGGACATCTGGAAGAGCATGACATTTTCAAAGGTCATGAATGTAGATGACGGCTGGATGGAAGGGCTTTTTGAGAGAGAGCATAAAGTGAAGGATGTACTTCGCAGATCTGGTCGGTCGTGACTGCAGGCGGGATCGATGTGACACCGTTGAAAGAGCTGATCCATGAGCTGGTCGATGAAGAAAAGATCAGGCAGTCAGGGAAAGAGTTTTATCTGCTCACGTTTTCACTGACCGATTTTAAAGAACTGGACTTAGGGCTTGAGGATATTCCTGAGGGAAGACTGGAAGATTTTCTCCTTGCAAGTGCTTATCTTTTAGGTTTTAAGAATGAGAAAATGGGTGGAAAGCGATACATTGACGGTGGCGTGGTGAACAATGTGCCGCTTGGTTCGCTCGTAAAGCGGGGCTGTAAGGATATTATTGAGATACGGATTTATGGACCGGGGCGTGAGCCGAGGGTAAAGCTGCCCGAGGACGCACAGATCTACCGGATCGGACCGAGAGTCCGGCTGGGAAGTATTCTTGAGTTTGACGGCAGGAAAAGCCGGCAGAATATGAAGATTGGCTATTATGATGCAAAAAGGATGCTGTATGGACTGGAAGGTCTGATCTATTATATCGATCAGGATCATGCAGAAGTCTGGTATGAGAACCGGATGAAGCATCTTTCGGAGATAGAAAAGGCAGAGCTGGGACTGGTTCTGAAGCTGAAACCGGGAGTTTCGGATAAGCTGTTGTATCTTGCCATGCTGGAGGCAGGAGCAAAGCTGATGAAGTTCCGAAGTATCATATTTATACAGTGGATGAACTGAGGGAACAGGTGGCAAAGAGATATGAAGAGCAGGCAAATCAGACAGAGCTGCCGGGATTCATGCATACATTGATACGAATAGAAAGGGACAGTAAGATGAATTTAAAAGGAAGGAATTTTTTGACACTGAAAGACTTTACACCGGAAGAGATCACATATCTGATCGATCTGGCAGCAGATCTGAAAGAGAAGAAGAAAAAGGGAATTCCGGTGGATCATTACCGTGGAAAGAATGTAGCCCTGATCTTTGAGAAGACCAGTACAAGAACCCGCTGTGCATTTGAAGTGGCAGCACATGATATGGGAATGGGAACGACCTATCTTGATCCGTCAGGTTCTCAGATCGGTAAAAAGGAAAGCATTGAGGATACTGCCAGAGTTCTGGGAAGAATGTTCGACGGAATCGAGTATCGTGGATATGGTCAGGAGATTGTAGAAGATCTTGCAAAGTATGCCGGTGTTCCGGTGTGGAATGGTCTGACCAACGAGTACCATCCGACGCAGATGCTTGCAGATATGCTGACTATCCGCGAGCATTTCGGAGAACTGAAAGGACTGAAGCTGGTCTATATGGGTGATGCAAGATACAATATGGGTAATTCCCTGATGATCGCCTGCTCCAAGCTGGGAATGGATTTCGTTGCATGTACGACAAAAGAATATTTCCCGAACGAAGAGCTGGTAGCGACCTGCCGAGGTTATGCGAAAGAATCCGGTGCAAGGATCACTCTGACTGAGGATGTAAAGGAAGGCACAAAGGATGCAGATATTATTTATACAGATGTATGGGTATCCATGGGTGAGCCGGATGAAGTATGGGAGAAGAGGATCAAAGAATTATCTCCTTATAAAGTGACAAAAGAAGTGATGGCAAATGCGAAGGAAAGTGCGATCTTCCTGCATTGTCTGCCGGCATTCCATGACCTGAAGACGAAGATCGGTGCAGCAATGTATGAGAAATTCGGCGTTAAGGATATGGAAGTAACGGATGAAGTATTTGAGTCTGCACAGTCTAAGGTATTTGATGAGGCAGAGAACAGAATGCATACGATCAAGGCAGTGATGGTTGCTACGTTGGGAGAATTTTAAAATTCGGATAGAATGGATCATAATGTGCTGACACTTATGTGGTGTCAGGCACATTTGAATAAGGAATAGCGAATCTTTGTTGAAAAAAGCAGATGGTCTGTGAGGAAGTAAAAATGAAAGCACAAATCTTAAAAATGCTCCGGGAGGCAGACGGATATATTTCCGGTCAGCAGTTATGTGAAAAATTTGGAGTATCCAGGACGGCAGTATGGAAAGTGATCCGTCAGCTCCAGGAAGAAGGATATGAGGTAGAAGCGGTACGGAATAAGGGATACCGGATCATAGACAGCCGGATGTGATGACGAAGGAAGAACTGGAAAGCCTGATGGATACAAAGTGGCCGGGAAAAATATTGTTTATTATGATGAAGTCGATTCTACGAATCTGCGGATCAAGCAACTGGGAGATGAGGGAGCAGTGGAAGGCACTCTGGCAGTTGCTGACAGGCAGACAGCCGGAAGAGGCAGACGGGGAAGGTCATGGGATTCACCGGCAGGAGAAAGCATTTCCATGTCGATCTTATTAAGACCGCAGATCACTCCGAACCAGGCCCCCATGCTGACGCTGGTTATGGCGTGCAGTGTGGCAGAGGGAATTATGGACTGCAAAGATGTGTGCGGAGAGCAGCAGATTCAGATCAAGTGGCCCAATGATATTATCATTCATGGTAAGAAACTGGTCGGAATCCTGACTGAGATGAGTACGCAGATCGATTATATCAATCATGTAACAGTCGGAGTGGGGATCAATGTCAATCTGACGGATTTCCCTGAGGAGATCCGGGAGCATGCAACTTCCCTGCGGCTGGAGTGTGGACATAAGGTGAAAAGAGCCCCTCTGATCGCTGCCATTATGAAGCGGCTGGAAGAGAATTATGCACTTTTCATGGAGACGGGAGATCTGTCACAACTGATGGAGAAGTACAGTGAACTGCTTGTAAATAAAGACCGGGATGTCATGATCCTTGGAGCGAAAGAGCAATATGTTGCCCATGCACTCGGAATTAACAAGACCGGTGAGCTGATCGTGCGGAAAGAAGACGGAACGATCGAAGAAGTCTATGCCGGCGAAGTCTCTGTGCGGGGCGTGTACGGATACGTGTAAAATGTAATGATCCGAAGAAAGCAGCAGGATACAGCAAAGGGACACAGTAAAAAGGAATGACGGGATACCGGACGGATATTCAAAGAAAAGGAGTAGCAGGAATGGATGAAGAAATGGTATTATGTGCGGCAAGTGCATATGAGAGAAAATTTTATCTGAACCCGGAATTAATTCTCTTCCGGAAGAAGTGAAGCAGGAACTGCAGATCATGTGCGTGCTTTATACGGCAGATGTGGGCGGAATCCTGATGGTTGTCTATGATGAAAATGGAAATTTAGAGCTGAAGGTCGATCATAAAGAAGATGATTTACTTTGATGAGATCGGCAGTGTGCTGAAGATCAAGGAATTGCAGAAGACAAAAGAAGAGTTGTTTGAATCACTGGAAATGTTCTACAAAGTATTTTATTTAGGAGAAGACAGCGATGATATTTGATACGCATGCCCATTATGATGATGAGCAGTTTGATGCAGACCGGAAGAACTTCTTTCGGGAATGAAAGCAGGCGGTGTTGGATGATCGTAGATGCAGCAGCAGCCGTTGCATCCTGGGATAAAATTCTCGAACTGACAGAAAAATATCCGTTTCTCTATGGATCGGTGGGGGTTCATCCGGACGAAGTGGGTGACTTAAATGAAGAGAATTTTGCGAGAATGTCTGAACTTGCCGACAGAAAAAGATCGTTGCCATCGGAGAGATCGGACTGGATTATTACTGGGATAAAGAAGGACATGATCTCCAGAAATACTGGTTTATCCGGCAACTGGAACTGGCAGGGGAAAAGAAGTTACCGGTCATGATCCACAGCCGGGAGGCGGCAGCAGATACAATGGAGATCATGAAAAAATACGGCAAAGATCTGAATGGAGTGATCCACTGCTACTCCTATTCACCGGAGATGGCACAGGAGTATGTGAAAATGGGTTACTTTATCGGAGTCGGCGGTGTGGTAACTTTTAAGAATGCAAAGAAACTAAAAGAAACTGTCAAAGAGATCCCGTTAGAATCCATTGTGCTTGAGACGGACTGCCCATATCTTGCCCCGGAACCATTTCGTGGCAAAAGAAACTGTTCGCTTTACATTTCCTATGTGGCAGAGAAAATTGCAGAATTGAAAGGGATCTCTGCGGAGGAAGTCATCCGGCAGACAGAGGAAAATGCAAAGCAGCTTTATCAGATCAATGAAAGCAGGCTGCTGAAAGAGCAGGTCATTGAATAAAGGAGAGAAAATGAAAGAGCCAACTCTTGGAAATCCGCAGAATACAATTGAAGTTCTGCAAAAATATAATTTTGTATTTCAGAAAAATTCGGACAGAATTTTCTGATCGATACGCATGTACTGGATAAGATCATCGGTTCAGCAGAAATCACAAAAGATGATGTTGTGCTGGAGATCGGTCCCGGAATCGGAACGATGACCCAGTACCTTGCCTGTGCGGCAAAAGGTGATCGCGGTAGAGATAGATAAGGCACTGATCCCGATTCTGGAGGATACCCTTTCAGAGTATGAATGTGCGGGTCATCAATCATGATGTACTGAAAGTCGATATCGCAAAACTGGCAGAGGAAGAAAATGGAGGAAAGCCGATCAAGGTCGTTGCCAATCTTCCGTATTACATCACGACACCGATCATTATGGGCTTGTTTGAGAATCATGTGCCGATCAAAAGCATTACAGTTATGGTGCAGAAAGAAGTGGCAGACCGGATGCAGGTCGGTCCGGGGACGAAAGATTATGGTGCATTATCGCTTGCTGTGCAATATTACGCAAAGCCATATATTGTGGCAAATGTACCTCCGAACTGCTTTATGCCAAGGCCGAAAGTCGGTTCTGCGGTGATCCGGCTGGAGCGTTATGAAAATCCTCCAGTCACAGTGAAGGATGAAAAGCTGATGTTCCGTCTGATCCGGGCTTCTTTTAATCAGAGAAGAAAAACGCTTGCCAACGGACTGAAAAATTCACCGGAACTGGACTATACAAAGGAAGAAATAGAAGCTGCGATCGAAGCGTTGGGGCGTGGAGCTTCTATCAGGGGTGAAGCACTGACCCTTGAAGAATTTGCGAAGCTGGCAGATCTGCTGTCAGAATGTCGTTTCTAAAATTTTCAGGCTGATGATTTCATAAAGATTTAATAGTCAGTTAATTGTATAAAAAGACTTATTTTAGTATAATAAAAAGGTCATACATGGAAAAGAGACAGAGAGAAGGAGGAATACGTACGTGGCAAAAGATATTAACAGCATATTTTTCGATATCACTCCTGAGATTGAAGAACTTGCACTCAAATGTGAGAAGAACAATGCGATTGAAAAAGAACTTTATACAAAGTATGAAGTAAAAAGAGGACTTCGTGATTTAAATGGTAAGGGTGTACTTGCCGGATTGACGAATATTTCGGATGTATGTGCATCAAAGATCGTGGATGGTATATCCGTTCCATGCGAAGGAAACCTGTATTATAGAGGTTATAATATCAAGGATCTGGTCAAAGGTTTCCTTGATGCAAAGCACCCGGGATATGAAGAGACCGCATATTACTTCTGTTCGGAGAACTTCCGAATAAAGAAGAGCTGGCTCACTTTCAGGAGATGATGCTGACCGCCGTATGCTTCCTCCGAATTTTGTGCGTGATGTTATCATGAAAGCACCGAGCCGTGACATGATGAACAGCATCACGAGGAGTATCCTTCAGCTTTATTCTTATGATGAGAAAGCGGATGATACAAGTATTCCGAACGTGCTGCGTCAGTGTCTGAACCTGATCAGCCAGTTCCCGATGCTGATGGTTTACGGTTATCACGCATATAATTACAGGATGGGAGAGGATCTTTATATCTATGCACCGGATCCGAAGCTTTCCACAGCAGAGAATATCCTGATGATGCTCCGTGAGGACAGAAGTATACAGAGTTAGAGGCGAAGATCCTTGATATGGCTCTGGTACTTCATATGGATCATGGCGGTGGTAATAACTCCACTTTTACGACGCACGTGGTTACCTCTTCCGGTACGGATACTTATTCTACCATCGCTGCGGCAATGGCATCCCTGAAAGGTCCGAAGCATGGAGGGGCGAATATCAAAGTAACGCAGATGTTCGAGGATATGAAGTCTGTACTGACGGACTGGAGTGATGATGATCAGATCCGTGCCTATCTTGAGGCGTTGCTGGATAAGCAGGCATTTGATAAAAAAGGTCTGATCTATGGAATGGGGCATGCGGTTTATTCCGTTTCCGATCCCCGTGCCGAGATATTCAAGCGTTTTGTAAAGCAGCTTGCAGTGGAGAAAGGTCATGAGGCAGAATATGCACTGTATGAAAAGGTAGAGCATATGGCACCGGAGATCATTGGGGAGAAGCGTAAGATGTATAAAGGTGTTAATGCCAATGTGGACTTTTACAGCGGACTGGTTTACAGTATGCTGGATCTTCCGCCGGCATTGTATACACCAATCTTTGCAGCGGCACGTATCGTAGGATGGAGTGCTCACAGACTGGAAGAGCTTAAGAATGTAGATAAGATCATACGACCGGCGTATAAACCACTTGCACCGTATCGAGAGTATATTAAATTAGATGACAGGTAATGATTAGATCATGAGAGATGAATTTTATTTTCCGTCGAAGGATGGTAATACTGAGATCCATACAATGGAATGGAAGCCGGAAGGAGAAGTGAAGGCGGTAGTTCAGTTGTGTCACGGATGGTAGAATACATTAAAAGATATGATGAGTTTGCTGAATTTCTGTGCAGCCACGGATATTATGTAGTCGGGAATGACCATCTGGGTCATGGCAAGTCTGTGCAAAGTAAGTCAGAGTATGGATTTTTCAATGAAAAGTATGCAAATGCATGTCTGATTGGTGATATGCATACTCTGCGTCAGCGGACAGCAAAGAAGTATCCCGATGTTCCGTATTTTATGCTGGGACATAGCATGGGATCAAGTCTGTTGCGGCAGTATGTGCAGATGTATGGAAATGGACTTGCCGGAGCGATCTTTATGGGAGTAGTTGCGGATAAGCCGTATCATACACTTGTATCAGGAAGAAGGCTGTGCCGTTTATGGCTGCATTCCGCGGCTGGCATTACCGGAGCAGACTGGTAGACCGCATGGCGGTTGGAGCTTTCAATAAAAAATACAGGCATCCTCAGACGAGAGCAGACTGGGTGACCAGTGACCCGCAGCGTCTGGAAGAGTATGTGTCAGATCCCCTTTGCTCCTTTATGTTCACTGTAAATGCGTATTACGGGATGTTTACGGGGATGATGGCGATGGAAAAGAAGGAAAGCATCTATATGATCCCGAAGAGTCTGCCAATCCTTTTTACGGCAGGAGCTGATGATCCTGTAGGTAATTTTGGAAAAGGTGTCAGAAAAGTTTATGAGATCTATCAGGCAGCAGGATCCAGGATGTAAGTCTCAGACTGTATGCAGGAGACAGGCATGAACTGCTCAATGAGACGGATCGTGAGCAGGTATTTTCTGATCTGCTGGAGTGGATGGAAGAACGAAGATAAAAGTGATAAGTTTATCAATTAAAAGTAACCGTAATCCCAGGATGGCAGGGGGATATGCTGCCCGGGGCGACGGTTACTTTTTGTCATTTACATATAAGGTGGCTATTGAGTGTTGGTAAAGAGAATATTTCTTCAATTATAATAATTATTAATCGTATCCACATAATGAAATACTAATTCTTTACTATTATGTTCCGCTTTTGTCAATCCTCGTAGTAATACGATTTCTGCCGTAATTTTTTCAGTGAATTTTTCTGACTGACCACTTAGTATAAATTGATTCGTGGCAGGATTAACGTACATCAATGTCACAGGAACATTCGTCACCTTCATCAGATCCTGAGGTATTGGAGGTTCTATCGAATATACAGATCCAACTCCATTATAATATTCTAATATTTCCTTACCCTTTTCAGAAGTATCCTTTGAAATTTTATAAAAATATGACAATTTTTGTATGATGTCATCAATAGATACATTTGTATCAGGATGATAGACTTGTATTTTTTATACACACGGTCTGAAGTTAAAATTTCTTTATAATCACTCATAAATGCCTCCAATATTTAGGGTATGGTAACAAGTGCAGTTTTTGTAAAAGTACCACCACCTACAACAGCTATTACTTCTGTAGAAAAAGCTAATCCATTAGTATTATCATAATGAACCCTAAATCGTACTGTAGCTTCAACAACAGTTCTAGCTTTAGTGTCTGTTAGTTGAACTGGAATCTCTTCTTGATATATAATATTCTGTTCAACCAGTTTGGTCATTTCATCTTGAGTAAAGTGATGATTTTCAGATTGAACTGTATCTATATCTGATGCAAAAGTAGATATTGAAAATAGCATTGACAATAAACAAATCACCGTAAGCATTGCAATTATTTTCTTTTTCATAAAAAATCTCCTTTCTATAACATAAACTTAATAATATTCCCCATACAACATCCATAATTGCAACGTTTATATGTAAGTAATGCTTAATGCTAAGTTAGCATATTCCATTTGATTTGTCAATTATACTAAAAGTATTGAAACATTAAATTGGGAGTAAATATTGAAAGAGTGCGTTAAAAATAGCATAAACAGTAGAGAAATAAACTATAGAGAAAACTCGAAAATACAGGGTTTGAAATTGTATTGAACTGTAAATTGTTATATATTTTTATGAAAATTTGCATCCGAAAAATCAGACTGAAAGAGGTTGGGAGTGTCTGCGTATTTATAAAGTTATATGTTAACAATGTGCTTAATGGATGGTATATTATAGATGTAAATAAGGCACTACTGATAGTTGGTTAGTCCAAATTTAATAAGCTACAAAAAGTAATAGCAATCCTTTGGTCGATGGGCGGTTACTTTTTGATTGATTTTAAATAAAAATATCTGTAACGAAACTATCTTTTCTTCGACTAACCTATGAAAAGAAGACGAGGAGGTGAGCAGTTCTGGACTACGAAAAATTATATCATTCATACTATATGCAAGTGTATTCGTATGTTATGACAATCATAAAAAATCCGTCCTGTGCAGAAGAAATAACTCAAAATACATTTTTTAAGGCAATGACGGCGAAAAAACAATTTAAAGGTAATTCCAGTGAACTCACATGGTTATGTGGAATTGCCAGGCATCTTGCAATTGATGAATGTCGGAAAAACACAAAGTTATCAGAATTAGATGCAGCGGCTTCAACATCAACTGTTGATATAGAGAAAGTAACAGAAGATAAAGATACAGCTCTCCGGATTCATTTAATTCTTCATGAACTGCAAGAACCCTATAAAGAAGTATTTCAGTTGAGAGTTTTCGGAGAATTACCATTTTCACAAATAGGGGTAATTTTTCAAAAAACTGAAAACTGGGCAAGAGTTACTTATCATAGGGCAAGATTGAAAATTCAGGAAAGGATGGCAGAAAATGAGTAAAGATCAATTTAATGAATGTGATGTTGTGCAGGATTTACTTCCGCTTTATTATGACAATGCCTGTAGTCCGGCCAGTAAAAAAATGGTGGAACAGCATTTAATGACTTGTGAGAAATGTAAAAAGACATATGAAGCGTTGAAAAATACTACCATTGATACAGTGATGAAAATGAATCAGAGGGTATATTAGAGAGGCACGCAAAAAGAAAGAAATATGGCATACAAGGCAGGAATTGTGATAGCTCTGCTGCTCATGGTTCCGGTTGTGATTACGTTTATTGTATCAATGAGCAGTGGTGGTGGCTTAGGAGTGTTTGCGGTATTAACGGCTTCTATGTTGTTGGTAGCATCATTGTCAGTTGTACCGCTCCTTTCTACACAAAGAAGAATTACAAAAAGCATCTTGGCGAGTGTAACAGCATTACTTCTTATCTTCTTTTTTGTAGACCGGATGAATGGAGGAGGAGAGTTTATTTTATGGACGATACCAACAATTTTTGGATTGTCTGTTGTATTTTTTCCGTTGGTAATCAGGAATATAACATTGCCCCCGATTTTGTCTGATAAAAGGCGTTAATTACATTGGCATGGGATACCCTGTGGCTTTTTCTTACGATTTTTGAAGTATGTATCATTCGGGAGATAGAGAGGGAATGAGAGCTGGTTATATAGCTGCATTTATTCTTATGGCGGGAGTATGGCTTGTGTTTTGGGTGGCAAGGTATCTTCCGGTAAATGGATGGATAAAAGCAGGAACCATTTTAATCATAAGTTGTATCTGGATGGCATTTACAAATGATGTGTATGTATATTTCGCGGAACATAAAAAGCAATTAACAATACTGTCCACTAATTTTTCTGATTGGACAAATCATATTTGTGTGAATGCAAATGTCTGTACTCTGATTTGATTTTTGGAGGTATAGCAGGTGGTGGTTTATTAGTATATGGAAAGATCAATAGGAAGCGAAAATGCTTAAAGTGATATGAAGCAGCGAAGTCAGGGATCAGGGGCGAAGCCGATACACCGCAGGGAAGTTTTTAATGGAACGGACACAGACACGAAAGCAAAATCAGAACCGAAAATCTGCTCTCTATTTGCTCGAAAGGCAGACAGGGCAGATATGGGGACAGCGAAAACCTCACAGCATCGGCTGTGAGGGTTTTCGTGGTTTTTATAGTTATCTAAAGGAATGAGAGTAAAGTGCTGGCACTTCCTGTGCCATACTTTATGAGGGGAGATAGTTGTTCATCAACTATCTGAATATTAGTATAGACAAAATGTGTGTCAAAAATATGAGTAAATTCTAAAACAAACAGAAAAAATATAAATATCTCATTAAGAAATTAGAAAAACTTGATAATCTAAGTAAAAATGATAAACTTATCACGTAACTGATGGATCTATGTGGAGAGTGGGAACCTCCGCAGAGGGTTCAAATAAAAAGGAGAAAAGTTTATGAACAGAGGAAAAATGAAAAAGTTCTTGCACTTATGCTGACCTTCATTTTTGTAATAAGTGCAACCGCATGCGTGGAGCAACGAAGTTTGATGCAGAAGCTTATGTAAGAGGCGTAATGGATGCTAATTATAAGCAGAAATATGACGAGTATGCGAAAGCCCGCGGTATTTCAGAAAAGGATGCAAAGGCAGAGATTGAGGATACATTAGACGAGCAGGTCGATACAGAGCTGAGCGGACTGGAAGCTCTGGGAGATTTTACAGAGGAAGAAAAGCAGGAATACAAGGATATGCTTGTAAAGATTGATAATCTTGCAAAATACGAAGTAAAAGAAGCCAAGGAAGATAAGGATGGCAATTTTACAGTAACGATCGAGGTAACTCCGTCTGATGTATATCAGACTCTGGAAGATAATTCAACTGCAGTTGCACAGGAGATGATGGATCAGGGACAGGATGTAAGCCAGGCGGATGCAAGTATGTTCCAGGATCTGCTGATCCAGAGTATGCAGAAGTCGATCGATGGTAATACATATGGTGATACAACGACGATCGAAATTGCTGTAACAAAAGATTCTGATGGTCAGTACGGAATCAGTGATTCTGATATGGAGAAGATCTCCACAGCCCTGTTTCCGGGATCAGTCTAAGAATAGAAGTCAGTCTGAAAAATCAGATGAAATGAAAAGGTTCTGTCATGGAAGTACCGGAAAGATAGTCTTCCAGACAGAACCTTTTTATCTGTATGAGATAAGAGTGAGGATGAGACAAGAGTGATAAGAACGGAGAAAACCCGCTGACCTTTCGGCCAACGGGTTTTCGGTTTTTTATAGTTATCTAAAGGAATGAGAGTTAAAGTCTGACACCCCGGGTCTGCCGGGATGCCATCACTTTATGAGGGGGAGATAGTTGTTAATCAACTATCTGACATTTAGTATAATCATAAAATGTGTCCAAATTATGTTTAATTTATAAAAGAAAATTAAACTTCCTTATGATTTTATTAAGAACTAAAATAGTGATTCTTTGTCAGATTCGGAACTAAAAGACAATATATATAAAAAAATAAGCAAGAAATCAGAAAAAAGTAAAGCCCATTTTTATTGGAAATAAAGGGAAAATTAAGAAAATAAAGAGTGGAAAGGAAAACTAAAATTGTTAAAAATAGACATTTGAAGGGCGATGTTTATTGATTAATCATATAAAATAACCTATAATAAAAACAAATTGATAGAAAATTATCAAAGTATAATAAGAACTGCACAAAAATATTGAAGGAGGAGCTATATGTTAGATCAAACCTACTATAAAAAGCAGATGAGATCATTCGCAGCATGGACTTGAACCGGCTTCACTGATTCCGATTATTCAGGACATTCAGAGTGAATATCGGTATCTTCCACCGGAACTTCTGAGGTATGTGGCGAAGAAACTTGGGATCAATGAAGCAAAGGCATACAGTGTGGCAACATTTTATGAAAACTTCTCTTTTGAACCAAAGGGAAAGTACATTATTAAAGTCTGTAATGGAACTGCCTGTCATGTCAGAAAGTCAATTCCGATTTGGAACGGCTTTATAGTGAACTTGGACTTCAGAAGAAAAGGCGACAACGGACGATATGTTATTTACACTGGAGACAGTTTCCTGTCTTGGAGCGTGCGGACTTGCTCCGGTTCTGACAGTAAATGATAAGGTTTATCCGGGAATGACCCGGATGCTGCGGCAGAACTGATTCACGAATTGAGAGGAGCGGAATAAGTATGGAAAAAATTACGAGCAGAGAAATACTTCATCAGATTCGTGAAGAGGCGGCAAAAAAGATCAGCGACAGCGTTGCAGGATTTTGATCTGTGCAGGAACCGGGTGTCTGGCAGGCGGATCAGGTGAGATATACAGGCGGATGAGCGAACTTGCAGAAGAAAATCCGGATATTGACGTGGAATTTGGACCGGAGATTGCTCATGGTAGTGGCCCGTTGGAAGTGAAGAAAAGCGGATGTCACGGATTCTGTGAAATGGGACCGCTGATGCGGATCGAACCGGCAGGAATCCTTTATACAAAAGTAAAGCCGGAAGACTGCGATGAGATTTTCCACAGAACGATCGAAAAGGGAGATGTTATCCGTCATCTTTTATTTAAGCAGGATGGGCTTGAGTATAAAAAGCAGGAAGAAATCCCGTTTTATAAAAAGCAGACGAGAAATGTACTGAAAAACTGTGGACATATTGATGCAGAACATATAGAAGAATACATTTCCACCGGAGGATATGAGGCATTAGAGAAAGTCCTGTTTGAGATGACACCGCAGGAAGTGGTGGAAGAGATTTCAGCATCCAATTTAAGAGGAAGAGGAGGCGGTGGATTCCCAACGGGATATAAATGGTCACAGGTAGCCCGTCAGGAAGAAAAGACCCGCTATGTAGTCTGTAACGGTGATGAGGGAGATCCGGGAGCATTTATGGACCGGAGTATTATGGAAGGAGATCCGCATAAGATGATCGAAGGAATGATGATCGGGGCTTATGCGGTAGGAGCCAGAGAAGGTTATATTTACGTGAGAGCGGAATATCCGCTGGCGATCAGCCGTTTGAAACGGGCAATTTCACAGGCAGAGGAAAGCGGTCTTTTAGGCGATCATATTTTAGGAACAGATTTTTCATTTCGCCTACATATTAATCGCGGTGCAGGAGCATTTGTCTGCGGAGAAGGAAGTGCATTGACTGCGTCCATTGAGGGAAAAAGAGGTATGCCGCGTGTCAAACCGCCAAGGACGGTGGAACAGGGTCTGTTTGGAAAGCCGACGGTTCTTAATAATGTAGAGAC
>ENA-OQDF01000119-OQDF01000119.1-human-gut-metagenome-genome-assembly--contig:-NODE-119-length-27573-cov-2.716753_pt1 | contig 27573 bp, 32 predicted proteins | sample MGYA00242769_ERZ504597 | MGnify/ENA primary metagenome ERZ504597 (study PRJEB26092, sample SAMD00036305) | human gut metagenome | host: Homo sapiens | study: EMG produced TPA metagenomics assembly of...
AGCCAAGAGAACCTAAGGTAACAACAGGATATCTTAAGAGATATGCTTCAATGGTTACATCAGGTTCTCTTGGCTGCCATTTTGCTTTTCTTGCAGCAAGTTCTTCATCAGAAACTTGAGTTCAAGCTTTAAGCCTGGAATATCAATACTTATGATATCGCCTTCCTCTACTAAAGCAATAGGACCGCCTACTGCTGCTTCTGGTGAAACGTGTCCGATAGAAGCACCACGCTTGCACCTGAGAAACGTCCATCTGTAATAAGTGCAACTGATGAACCAAGTCCCATACCAGCAATAGCTGATGTTGGGTTAAGCATTTCTCTCATACCAGGGCCACCCTTAGGACCTTCATATCTGATAACAACAACATCACCAGGTACAATCTTTCCACCCTTGATAGCTGCAATAGCATCTTCTTCACAGTCAAATACTCTTGCTGGACCTTCGTGTACAAGCATTTCATCAACAACTGCTGAGCGCTTAACAACTGAACCATCTGGTGCAAGGTTACCAGAAAGAACTGCAAGACCTCCTGTCTTACTATATGGCTTATCAACTGGTCTTATGACTTCTTCATCTTTATTATAAGCCGTAGCAATGCACTCACCGATTGTCTTTCCTGATACTGTCATACAATCTGTATTAAGAAGTCCAATATCAGCAAGCTCCTTCATAACTGCATATACACCACCGGCTTCATTAAGATCTTCCATATATGTAGGACCTGCTGGTGCAAGGTGGCAGAGGTTAGGTGTCTTTTCGCTTATTGGATTAGCAACTTAATATCAAAATCAAAACCAATCTCGTGTGCAATAGCTGGAAGATGTAACATACTATTTGTTGAACAGCCAAGTGCCATATCAACAGTAAGTGCATTCATAATAGAATCCTTTGTGATAATATCTCTTGCTGTAATACCCTTATTAACCATATCCATAACAGCCATACCAGCGTGCTTAGCAAGCTTAATTCTCTCTGAATATACGGCTGGGATTGTTCCATTCCCACGAAGTCCCATACCAAGAGCTTCTGTAAGACAGTTCATAGAGTTAGCTGTATACATACCTGAACAGGAACCACAAGTAGGACATACCTTTTCCTCAAATTCAAGAACATCTACAAGTGTTCCCGGAAGGAATTCTGTATCTCCATTGTCTTCGATACGAATCTTCTTCAGCATCTGACGAACCAGAACCTCGATATGCTTATCACTGATTTCTACACCCTGGAGACGATATACTCTCTGAACTTCACGGATCATGTAATCCTGAACAGCACGAACACCTTTAATTCTCAGGATATCATGTGGATTTACACTACCTTCTGTAAGTTCATCACCAGCTTCAAGAACCTGTCCGTCTGCAATCTTGATACGAGATCCATAAGGGATCAGATATGTCTTGGAATCTCCGTTCTCCGGATTTGTTACAATGATCTCACGTTTTTTCTTTGTGTCGTTGATGACAGCAACACCAGGAATTTCTGTGATAATAGCAAGACCTTTCGGTTTTCTTGCCTCAAAAAGCTCCTCAACTCGAGGAAGACCCTGAGTGATATCTCCACCGGCTACACCACCACTATGGAATGTACGCATAGTCAGCTGTGTACCAGGCTCACCGATAGACTGCGCAGCAATAATACCAACAGCCTCACCAACCTGAACAGCTTCACCAGTTGCCATGTTTGCACCATAACATTTTGCGCAGACACCAACCTTACACTTACAGGTCAGAATTGTACGGATCTTGACTTCTTCGATCGGTCCACCAGTTTTGCTTACACCTTCACTCATGATACGTGCAGCACGTCTTGGGGTGATCATATGGTTTGCCTTAACAAGAACTTCACCATCTTTATTTGTGATAGTCTCACATGCAAAACGACCTGTGATACGTTCCTGAAGGTTTTCGATTTCTTCTTTTCCATCCATGAAGCCTTTGACATACATACCAGAGATTTCCGGTCTGTTTTCGCAGCAGTCTGTCTCACGAACGATCAGTTCCTGAGATACATCAACCATTCGTCTGGTCAGGTATCCAGAGTCGGCTGTACGAAGTGCTGTATCGGACATACCTTTACGAGCACCATGTGCAGACATGAAGTATTCCAGTACTTCAAGACCTTCACGGAAGTTTGACTTGATAGGAAGCTCGATCGTATGACCAGTTGTATCGGCCATCAGACCACGCATACCTGCAAGCTGTTTGATCTGTTTATCAGAACCACGGGCACCGGAGTCAGCATCATAAAGATATTGTTATATTTATCAAGACCATCCAGAAGTGCTTTTGTAAGCTCATCATCAGTCTTCTTCCATGTTTCAACAACTTCTTTGTAACGCTCTTCTTCAGTAATAAGACCACGCTTATAGTTCTTTGTGATTTTGTCTACGATATTCTGCGCATTCTGGATCATCTCAGGTTTCTGAGGCGGCACAGTCATATCAGAAATGGATACGGTCATCGCTGCACGTGTAGAGTACTTGTAACCTGTAGCCTTGATAGAATCAAGAACTTCTGCTGTCTTGGTAGCTCCGTGTGTATTAATAACTTTTTCCAGAATTTTCTTCAGCTGTTTCTTACCAACCAGGAAATCAACTTCCAGAAGAAGTTCATTACCCGGAATGCTTCTGTCTACGAATCCAAGATCCTGAGGAAGGATTTCATTAAACAGGAAACGTCCAAGTGTAGACTCTACAATACCAGTCATTTCTGTTCCATCAGGCATTGTCTTTGTGATACGAACCTTAATTCTGGACTGAAGAGTAATAACCTTATTTTCATAAGCAAGAATTGCTTCATTAACGCTCTTGAAGAACTTACCTTCTCCCGGATTTCCAGGTCTCTCCTGTGTCAGGTAGTAGATACCAAGGACCATATCCTGTGAAGGAACGGCTACCGGTCCACCATCTGAAGGTTTCAGAAGGTTGTTCGGTGAGAGCAGAAGGAAACGGCACTCTGCCTGAGCTTCCTGAGAAAGTGGAAGATGAACAGCCATCTGGTCACCATCGAAGTCAGCGTTGAACGCAGTACAAACAAGTGGATGAAGCTTGATAGCTTTACCTTCTACAAGAATCGGCTCAAACGCTGGATACCCAGACGATGCAGTGTAGGTGCACGGTTCAGCATAACCGGATGTTCTTTGATAACATCTTCGAGGACATCCCAGACTTCCGGCTGAAGTTTTTCGACCATCTTCTTAGCATTCTTGATGTTATGAGAAGTTCCGTTTGCAACCAGCTCTTTCATTACGAAAGGTTTGAACAGTTCGATTGCCATTTCTTTCGGAAGACCACACTGATAGATTTTCAGTTCCGGTCCAACGACGATAACAGAACGTCCGGAGTAGTCAACTCGTTTACCGAGCAGGTTCTGACGGAACGTCCGGATTTACCTTTCAACATGTCGGAAAGGGATTTCAGGGCTCTGTTTCCAGGGCCTGTTACCGGACGGCCACGACGGCCGTTATCAATCAGAGCATCTACAGCTTCCTGAAGCATACGTTTCTCATTGCGGACGATGATGTCCGGCGCACCCAGCTCCAGAAGACGTTTCAGACGATTGTTACGGTTGATAATTCTTCTGTACAGATCATTCAGGTCAGATGTTGCAAAACGTCCACCATCCAGCTGTACCATAGGACGCAGATCCGGCGGAATAACCGGAATTGCAGTCATGATCATCCACTCAGGTCGGTTTCCTGATTCGCGGAAAGACTCTACAACTTCCAGTCTCTTGATGATTCTGGCACGTTTCTGTCCGGTTGCATCAACAAGTTCAGCTTTCAGTTCAGCAGCGTCTTTTTCAAGATCAATTGCTTTGAGCAGTTCCATAATGGATTCTGCTCCCATACCTACACGGAAATTATATCCATATGCTTCACGAGCATCCTGATACTCTTTCTCTGTAAGTACCTGCTTGTACTGAAGTCCGGAATCAGCCGGATCCAGTACGATATAGTTAGCAAAGTATAAAACTTTTTCCAATGTTCTCGGCGACAGATCAAGGATCAGTCCCATACGGGACGGAATACCCTTGAAATACCAGATATGGGATACCGGAGCAGCAAGCTCGATATGTCCCATACGTTCTCTTCTGACAGATGCTTTTGTAACTTCTACACCGCATCGGTCGCAGACAACACCTTTATAACGGATTTTTTTATATTTACCACAATGGCACTCCCAGTCCTTACTTGGCCCGAAAATTCTTTCACAGAAAAGTCCGTCCTTCTCCGGTTTCAGAGTACGGTAGTTGATGGTTTCCGGTTTCGTTACCTCACCTCTGGACCACTCTCTGATCTTCTCAGGGGACGCCAGTCCGATCTTGATGGCATCGAAAGTCATTGGCTGATATGTTTCATTTGATGTGGTTGATTCTGCCATGTATTCTTTCCCCTTTCTACTCGTTGTCTTCATCATCGTAGGACTCGTCGAAGTCAATGAAATCATCATCGTCTTCCTCATCCTCTTCAACATCTACAAGTTCTTCACCTTCGAATTCCTGTTTGGTGTAACCATGTTTTCCGAGGACTCTTCTTCTCTGTGATGTCTGCTGTCACCTTCGATTACAGAACGAAGGTCTGTATCACCATAATCTACTGTTTCCAGCAGATGTACTTCTGTATTGTCATCTCTGAGGACTTTGACATCCAGACCCAGAGACTGAAGTTCTTTCAGAAGAACTTTGAAGGACTCAGGATACCTGGTTCAGGAATATTGTCGCCCTTGATGATTGCTTCATAAGTCTTAACACGTCCAACAACGTCATCGGACTTAACTGTCAGGATTTCCTGCAGTGTATACGAAGCACCATATGCCTCCAGAGCCCAAACCTCCATCTCACCGAAACGCTGTCCACCAAACTGAGCTTTACCACCCAGAGGCTGCTGTGTAACAAGTGAGTAAGGACCTGTAGAACGCGCATGGATCTTATCATCAACCAGATGATGCAGTTTCAGGTAATGCATGTGTCCGATTGTTACACGACCGTCGAAGTATTCACCTGTACGTCCGTCACGGAGCTGTACTTTACCATCTCTGGAAATCGGAACACCTTTCCACAATTCTCTGTGATCTTTGTGTTCATCCAGATATTCCATAACATCAGGTGCAAGTGTATCCTGATATTTTGCACGGAATTCTTCAAAATCTTCAATATTTACATAATCATTTGCCAGTTCCAGAGTATCCTGGATATCAATTTCACTCGCACCATCAAATACCGGTGTGGAAACGTTGAATCCAAGTGCTTTGGCAGCAAGACTTAAGTGGATTTCAAGGACCTGACCGATATTCATACGTGAAGGTACACCCAGTGGGTTCAGTACGATATCCAGTGGACGTCCGTTCGGCAGGAATGGCATATCCTCAACAGGAAGTACACGGGAAACAACACCCTTGTTACCATGACGACCAGCCATCTTGTCACCAACAGAAATCTTACGTTTCTGAGCAATATAAATACGTACTGCCTGATTTACTCCAGGAGACAGCTCATCGCCATTCTCTCTTGTAAATACTTTGGCATCTACGATAATACCATATTCTCCGTGAGGAACTTTAAGGGAAGTATCACGAACTTCTCTTGCTTTCTCACCAAAGATTGCACGCAGAAGACGTTCTTCTGCTGTCAGCTCTGTTTCTCCCTTAGGAGTAACTTTACCAACAAGAATATCGCCGGCACGAACCTCTGCACCGATACGGATAATACCACGCTCATCCAGATCTTTCAGTGCGTCATCACCGACACCCGGAACATCTCTTGTGATCTCTTCCGGTCCAAGTTTTGTATCACGTGCTTCTGCTTCATATTCTTCAATATGAACAGAAGTATAGACATCGTTCTGTACCAGTCTCTCACTTAACAGAACAGCATCCTCATAGTTGTAACCTTCCCATGTCATGAATCCGATCAGCGGGTTCTTACCAAGAGCAAGCTCACCATTTGCAGTAGACGGACCATCTGCGATAACCTGTCCTGCTTCTACATGTTCACCCTGGAATACGATCGGCTTCTGGTTGTAGCAGTTACTCTGGTTACTGCGGAGGAATTTTGTAAGATGATAATCATCTTTTGTTCCATCATCATTCTTGATACTGATATCTGTAGATGTGGAACGAAGAACGGTACCGGACTTCTTAGCCAGAACGCATACACCTGAGTCAACAGCCGCTTTTGTTTCCATACCAGTTCCTACTACAGGAGCTTCTGTTGTAAGAAGCGGTACTGCCTGACGCTGCATGTTGGATCCCATCAGCGCACGGTTAGCATCATCGTTCTGAAGGAAAGGAATCAGCGCTGTCGCTACAGAAAATACCATCTTAGGTGATACGTCCATGTAATCAAACATACGTTTCTCATATTCCTGAGTCTCTTCACGGAATCGACCGGATACGTTTTTGTGGAGAAAATGTCCCTCTTCATCCAATGGCTCATTTGCCTGAGCTACATGATAGTTATCTTCCTCATCAGCTGTCATATATACAACATCATCTGTTACGATCGGATTTGACGGATCTGTTTTATCGATTTTACGATAAGGAGCCTCAATAAATCCATACTCATTGATTCTTGCATAAGATGCAAGGGAGTTGATCAGACCGATGTTAGGACCTTCAGGAGTCTCAACAGGGCACATACGTCCATAATGAGAATAGTGGACATCTCGTACCTCGAATCCGGCTCTGTCTCGTGACAGACCGCCAGGTCCCAGTGCAGAAAGACGTCTCTTATGTGTCAGCTCACCAAGAGGGTTATTCTGATCCATGAACTGTGACAGCTGAGATGAACCAAAGAACTCCTTAACTGCTGCTGTTACCGGTTTGATATTGATCAGGGACTGTGGAGAAATACTCTCTGTGTCCTGAGTTGTCATACGTTCACGTACAACTCTTTCCAGTCTGGAAAGACCGATACGATACTGATTCTGAAGGAGTTCACCAACAGAACGGATACGACGGTTACCCAGATGGTCGATATCGTCATCATTTCCGATGCCATATTCCAGATGCATATTGTAGTTAATGGAAGCCAAAATATCTTCTTTGGTAATATGCTTCGGAATAAGATCATGGATATCTCTCTTAATAGCGGCTTTGATGTCTTCGAGATTATCATTTTCTTCCAGGATTTTTTCAAGCACCGGATAGTATACTAATTCTGTAACACCCAGTTCTTTTGGATCACAGTCAAGATCTACATGAGCTGTAATATCAACCATCATGCTGGAAAGAACTTTGATCTTACGTTCTTCACCCTGAATCCATACAAATGGTACTGCTGCATTCTGAATCTTGTCTGCAAGCTCGATTGTTACGTTTGTGCCTTCCTCTGCAAGGATTTCTCCTGTAGACGGATCAACAACAGCTTCTCCGAGCTTATGTCCTACAATACGTTTATTAAAATGAAGTTTCTTATTAAATTTATAACGGCCGACCTTGGCAAGGTCATATCTTCTCGGATCGAAGAACATAGCCATGATAAGACTCTCTGCACTCTCTACTGCAAGAGGCTCACCCGGACGGATCTTCTTATACAGTTCAAGAAGACCTTCCTGATAATTGGTAGATGTATCCTTGGTAAAACTTGCAAGGATCTTCGGCTCTTCACCGAATAATTCTACGATTTCTGCATTGGTGCCGATACCAAGGGCACGAATCAGCACAGTGATCGGAACCTTACGGGTTCTGTCCACACGTACATAGAATACATCATTGGAATCTGTTTCATATTCCAGCCATGCACCTCTGTTCGGAATAACAGTACTGGAAACAGTCTCTTACCAAGTTTATCATGTGCAATTGCGTAATAAATTCCAGGGGAACGTACCAACTGGCTGACGATAACACGCTCAGCACCATTAATAACAAAAGTACCTGTTTCTGTCATTAACGGAAGATCTCCCATGAAGATCTCGTGTTCGTTGATTTCCTCTGTTTCTTTATTGATCAGTCGCACGCGAACCTTCAAAGGTGCCGCGTAAGTTACGTCACGTTCTTTACACTGTGCGATGGTATATTTTGCATCTTTAGCGTCATACGTGAAATCGATGAATTCCAGGCTAAACTTTCCGCCATAATCCGCGATCGGAGAAATATCATCAAACACTTCTTTGAGGCCCTCATCGAGAAACCACTTATAGGAATCTTTCTGGACTTCAATCAAATTCGGCATTTCCAGAACTTCTTTTTGTCTCTGGTAGCTCATGCGCATGCTTTTTCCAGTTTTTACAGAACGAATTCTGTTTTTTTCCATTGACGTTTCACCCCTGTTTTTTTATTTATTTTACAACATGCTCCTGTTTACGGTTTGAGATAAACAGGCATATCCTTGCCATAATATAGCATTCTTCACTATAGCATAGCGGTCTCTGCCTGTCAACCAGTTTTTTGTAAATTTATCCAAAAATATGGAGACACCGCAGGGTGTCTCCATCCAATTCTCATCTTTAACAGAATTATTTAAGTGTAACCTTAGCGCCTTCTGCTTCAAGTTTTGTTTTGATGTCTTCAGCTTCTGCTTTGGATGCGCCTTCTTTAAGAGCTTTCGGAGCACCGTCAACTACTGCTTTAGCTTCTTTCAGTCCAAGACCGGTAACTTCACGAACAACTTTGATAACTTTTACTTTGTTCGGTCCAACTTCTGTAAGTTCTACATCGAACTCATCTTTTTCTTCAGCTGCTTCTCCAGCTGCTCCAGCTGCTGCTACTACAACACCTGCTGCTGCGGATACACCGAATTCTTCTTCGCAAGCTTTTACGAGTTCATTTAATTCTAATACAGATAATTCTTTGATTGCTGCAATAAATTCTTCTGTTGTTAATTTTGCCATTTTAATTTTCCTCCATTTTTTAAGATTTGTTTTAATAATGCTGGGATTTACTCAGCGGCTGCCTCTGTATCAGCGCCACCCTGTGCCTCTGCGATCTGATTAAGCACACGAGCGAAGTTTGTGATAGGAGACTGGATACTTCCAAGAAGTTTTCCAAGAAGTTCTTCTCTGGACGGAACCTGGGACAGTGCCTGGATTCCAGCCTGATCGTTGTAGTTACCTTCAACTACACCTGCGATCAGCTCAAGAGCTGGGAACTGTTTTGCATATTTAGCAAGGATTCTTGCCGGTGCTGTAGCATCTGTTGCGGAAATAGCCAGAGCGTTTGTTCCTTCCAGATGTGGGCAAAGGCTTTCACATGCTGTTCCTGCAAAAGCACGGTTCATCATAGTATTTTTGTATACTTTATACTGAACACCAGCTTCTCTTAACTCCTTACGCAGAATTGTATCCTGTTCAACTGTAAGACCACTGTAGTTAACAAGTACTACTGCCTGTGCGTCTTTAATGCTGTTTGCGATTTCATCTACGATTGGTTGTTTCAGTTCTACTTTTGCCATAAATGGTACACCTCCTTATAGATTTTGATATACCGCCGCGTCAAAACATAAAAAAAGCCTTACTGCATGACAGTAAGGTCTCTGTAATCTTAAATAGAATACTTAGTCCTCGGTAGGCGTTTTAATCCTTATGCCTTTCGGCACCTACTGTCTTCGGCAGCGTTCTGTATTAAAATATCACACTTTTCCACGTGTGTCAATACCTTTTTTAACTTTTTCTGCATCTTTAATATAACCAAAAAGTAAATTTACTTTTACAGAAAATATTTAAAATTTATTAAGATTATGTTATGATTGTATTACTTGTTAAAAATGTATATCCTTTTAAAGTTTAACAGAATATAATTACAATACTTATTTACCTTGGAGGAATTATGATACCAGATAACCAAACACTTTCATCTTTGAATCACAAGAATCCGAACGGAACTGTTTCTGTGGAAGTCTCTTCTATTTCAGCGGATAAAGCTATATTGACAGTTAAGGACTTTTCTTTCGATAATTACGAAGATCTTTCTATTATAATAAAGGAAACAGAGTTTTCTGAGCCTGCACCATTGGACTTTTCCATATCTGATACCTCACTGATTCTGAACCTTTCTTCTTTAAGATCTCATTTTGAGTTCAGACGCAGCAAAGAATTTCGAATTTATATTCTCGGAGTCCATGATCAGAAAGCCGAACTTTTTCTATTAAAGGATAAGAGTCAGAAAGCTGCTCCGTGGAACAACTTTCATCTCTTTACTGAGGAAATCTATTTTGATGAGGATTCCGCCATCCGCCCAACAGATACATTGGCGTACTCAGTGCTGATTCCAAAGATAATCTCTGTATTCATCTCTGCAGCCGCAACAAATATCTGGCCCAGACTCATTACTGTTCTCTGCGCAGCCTGAAAATGAACGGCGGCAAATTAAAAATTTGTTACGACCTGGAAACCGGGTATCATGAATATGTAAAAACCGAGCTGTCTTTCAGAAACAAACTTGCAGAGGATGCAGTTACTTACGACTTCACCACTCTAAGCACCAACAAACGCGGAAATCTTCTTCGTATAAAGATTTCACTTGATCTAAATAAAGTTGACTGGAAAAGTCTCTACTGGGATGTCAACGTTCTCCTATACAACCAGGGCAACAACAAGACAAACCACATTTCCATATCAATGGATACAAAACAACGTATGTTCCAGAAATTCCTTTACAATGGTTCCTACAAGACTGACAATGGATTTTTCTTCTATCCTTACTATACCGGAAAGAAAACACTTGCTTTTGTTTACCGAAATAAAGGGAACTACGACGGACTCGATATCATTTTCAAGGAATTTACTGCAATATTCCTTTATCGCCTCGCAAAATCCTACTGGAACAAAAAACACATCTGCCTGGTTAGTGAAAAATTTGCTTCCATGGCTCAGGATAATGGATATTACTTCTTCAAACACTGCATGGACGAAAACGAAGAAGCTTATCTGCATAAAAAATCTACTATATAATATCAAAAGATTCTCCTGATCATTATAAAGTAGATCCTTACAAAAAGAATGTGATCAATTTTATGTCCATCCGACACATGATCTATACACAGGCTGCTGATCTGATTGTCAGCTCTGACTCCAGATACCACACCTATGCAATGCAGTGTCGTCACAGTATTTTCAACCGCTATCTGCGCAAGAAGAAATTCGTCTTTCTTCAGCACGGCGTTATCGCCCTGAAAAGAGTTGATGCCTTTTACAGCAAAGGTATGCGTGGCGGCTGCGACCTCTTTGTAGTATCCACCAATCAGGAAAAACAGACGATCGTTGATAATTTTGGCTATGAGCGGACGAAGTTATCAATACAGGTCTTCCCCGTTGGGATGTTCTTGAGGATACTTCTAACGGAAATCGTGAGATACTGATCATGCCAACCTGGCGAAGCTGGCTGGATTCCGTTCCGGATAAAGATTTTGAGGAAAGTGATTACTTCCGCCACTATATGGCTCTTTTGAATTCCAGTCATTTTAGTCAGCTTTTGGAAAAATATGATTTACAGGTCAATTTTTATCTGCATGCTAAATTCCAGGAATACTCCGATAACTTTAAGGCAGTCAGCGATCGTATCCATCTGATCTCTTTTGGAGAAGTTGCTGTCAATGAAATGCTCATGAGATGCCGTATGCTTATCACAGATTACTCCAGTGTATGCTGGGATGTCTTATATCAGGATAAACCAACTTTGTTTTATCAATTTGACCTTGATAAATATAACGAAGCTCACGGCAGTTACATAGATATGAAAACGGAACTGTTTGGAGACCGTGCCGAAACCGAGGAGCAGCTTATGGAACTTCTGAAGGAAACCGTTTTAAACGACTTCCGTCTGAAACCAGAGTATGAACTAAAACGTCACGAATATCTTCAGTTCAAGGATAATCAACACAGCCGCCATATCTGTGAAGAGATTAAGGAAAAGCTTTAACAATTCAATTCTCTCACAGTTATAAAACAAAATGCAGCATCATATTGCAGAGTTTCTATACTCTCTTATGATACTGCATTTTGGTAGTATTCTCACCATAAGTTCTGTCAGCCCATCCTATAAAACCATCTATGACTACATTTGAAATTTTCTCGTAATGAATGAGTTTCTTCACAACATCAAGAAATACCGCAATCAGAATACTGCTTCCCATCAGGAACAGCCAGATCACTGCTGCATGTCCAAGTGAATAAGTAAAATCTCTCAGCCATAATGTTCTTATAAAGGTATGGATATAGAATACTGTTGCTGAGTATTTTCCAAGAAATTCCAGCAACTGATGAAGTCCGGGAATATCCAGCAAAAATTCATACGCCCAGTAAATGATTGCAACCGGAATAAGACCATTCAGCATAAATTCAAAACGTTCCAACGCCCAACGACTGTTCCAGAGCATCAATAATGCCAGAATCATACCTGTACTGACAACAAATTTTAAAAATTTGCTCAACGCCTGGCTCTTAAGCGGTTTCCAGCTTTTCAGTCTCTCAAAGACCTGTTGATCAGCAAAACATATCGCAAGCGGTACGATAAAAAGATATTTTGTCAGATGTACATGCTTTTCTATCAGGAAACTGCCCGGAAGAAGGAACAGCATCACAATAAGCCAGCTGTATTTTCTGTAGATTTGAAGCGCTACCGGAAGGAAAAAGATCAGCAGCACCTCAAGGCTCAAATACCACCAGGTACTAACCAGCATTCTGCCCCCAAACATATGACCCACACCAAAGAAATCCATAATGATACTGATAATATTAGCAAACATTCCGGCCGATAACGGAAGGTATCTGTAACAAAGTCACGCCCACACAAAATACAAATGGAACTAAAAACGTTAATACAAGCTTTACATATCTTTTTAAAACAAACAAGTTGCTGTATGACCATCAAATCATATTCCGGATATTTTGACTTCATAGAGAGTGTCAGCCCATATACGGACAAAAATGCAAACATCCCTACGCAGTGCACCATGCATAAGCTGATCAGCATTGCTAGATTCTGTGGAAGCGGCCAAAAACTCACTTCTGCCCCACCCATTCTGGCAGTCTGCGAAAAGCAATGATAACACAGCAGGAAAGAAATCGCGATTCCCTTCACCGCCAACGTGTTTTTTTTCGTAAATTTAATGGTTTGTTCCATTCCATTTTCCTTCCTGATTTTATATACTTCATCATTCCATAACATCTGTGAACAGTAACCATTCTATCTCAGACTCAAGGTTTTTGTCAATGAAGTGCAGTCAGAAGCATTTGCGATTTCCTTGCAAATAAATGTATACTTCTGTATAATTTTATTATTATCAAATTCTTCAAGGAGTTTTTATGGAAAAACAGATTTCTATTACCAAGATTAAAATCAGACATTCTCAGATTCTTCTGTTTTTGAATTGTCCTAAAAAACCCGAAACACTTCAGGGTGAGCTTCGCTTTCAGAATGCCTGGCTGAACTTCTGTCATCCAGTTGCCTTCTATCCTGTTGGAAAAGTCTGGTTTGTCCAATCAACACAGATAAACTTGAAAACTATGATGGTGACTGGAAGCTGACAATCCAGGATTCTAATGACACTTACACTCCTGTTTTCACTAGCCGCATACGCCTTTCTCTGCTTCTCGGCAGACATTTTGTGCGAAATGAAGAAACTCTTTTCTTTCCTATGGGAGGCGCTTCTCACAGCTTTCTTCTGCGCTGCCGCCGCTGGCAGAAACAGGATCATCTGACTTTCAGAATCAAAGAGCTGACAGCCTTTGGTATTGCAAAACTATTTGGTCGTTCTCTGAAGGAAAAACACATGTGGCTTGTGTATGAGAAATTCTGCATCACAGCTCAGGAAAACGGTTTTTATTTTTTTGAATACTGTATGAAAAATAAGAAAGACAATGTATTTTTTATACTGGATAAAAATCTCCTCAGTGGGATTATATGCAGCAATATCGAAAAAACATCATTCCTGCCTTGAGTTTTCGCCATATCCTGTATCTGCTGTGCGCTGATCTTCTAATCTCTCCGGATGGAAGACACCACGCCTATGCATGGAAGCCTATGCCAAACCCTGTGACCCGAACACTCAACAAACAAAAATTATATTTTCTGCAGCATGGTGTTTTGGCTCTCAAAAACGTTGATAGTCTTTTCAGCGTTGACTCTTCGTCTTCCGTTGATTATTTTACTGCATCATCAGAATTCGAAAAGAATATTATCGTAAACCGCATGGGATATAACCCGGATAAAGTTCCGGTAACCGGACTTGCCCGCTGGGATGGTCTCAGGGATACTTCAGATCCTGCTCATCCTGTCATTCTGCTTATGCCAACCTGGCGTTCCTGGCTGGAAGGTCAGAATGATGAAATTTTCCAACAGAGCAGTTATTATCAACATTATGCTTCTCTCCTGAGCAATCAGGAACTTCAGGATTATCTGAAAGCACATGAACTGAAACTGCTGTTTTATATTCATCCGAAACTACAGGAATTTATCAGCACTTTCCATTCCGAAGACTCTCAGATTGAGCTGTATTCCTTTGATTCCATGCCTCTGAACCAGCTTCTCATGCGGTGTTCCATGATGATCACGGATTACTCCAGTGCCTGCTGGGATGTTTATTATCAGGGAAAACCCGTTCTGTTCTATCAATTGATGTGGACGACTATAACAGGACTAATGGAAGTTACCTCAATATGGAAATGATCTGTTCGGCGACCGTTGCACAGAGCAGGAAGATCTCGTTCATCTGATCAAAGATTATGCTGAAAACGGCTTTCAGGAAAAACAGAAATACGCCGAAATGCGCAAAGAATATTTTGCTTATATCGATCACAATAACTGTCAGCGAACCTACGAATACATCAAAAGCCAGGGCTATTAAACCCTGGCTTTCACTATTAAACCAATTCTGTTACTACTTTGATAAAGAAAATTACGATCACGACGATCATGACCGGTTTCACGATCTTATGACCATTTGATGTAAAACTGTGACTTCCAAGATAGTTTCCTGCCATATTACAGCAGCCCGCAGCAATTCCCAGTGGCAGGAGTACCTTACCATTGATCAAAAACACAACCAGTGCCGTAATATTGGTTGTAAGATTGATTGCCTTCGTTGTTCCCGCTGCATCATTCAGTGTCATATGGCAGAATCCTGTAAAAAGAAGCATCAGGAACGTGCCTGTTCCCGGTCCATAAATTCCGTCATAAATACCGATTACCACTGCGATCAGAATGCATTTAAAGATCAGCATTCCATTGACTGCATCTGTAGTATTTTCGTCATTCCCCTGCAGTGCTTTGCTTCTGAGAACATAAAATAAGATTACCGGCAAAACGATCACCATTGCTATTTTGAGAACTCTGTCTGAAATGAGTAATGCAAGATGAGACCCCATCCAGGACCCGGCAATCGCACCAAAAATTGCCGGAATACATATTTTCCACTTCATAAAGCCCTTTTTCATATAATGGTAAGTTGCAACAGAAGTCCCCATGAAGCTGCTCATTTTATTTGTTGCAATCGCAGTATGTACCGGCAATCCGGCGATCATATATGCCGGAAGAGAGATCAGTCCCCCACCGCCGGCAATCGAATCTACAAATCCTGCCAGAAATACAAAAAACATACTAACAGATAAACTAATATCACTTTTTCTCCCACGTTCCTGTCCTCAACTTCTTTTGTTATTTATTATTTCTTCTTCATCGCAATCAGTGTAGGCCGAAGAATTTCCACATATTCTTCGTACATAACTTCTCTGAGAAAATCCACATATTCCCAGAAAGTCAACTCTCCATCCGGCGTGAGAAGTTCAAAATCTGTATCATAAACATTTACAAACAGACCGGTCTCTTTAAGACCATTTCGCAGATAAAACGCTTTTCTTCTCTTACGTTCTTCTGCATTCTCTGCTTTTTCATCCTGTGTTTCAATCTCAAAAATATATTTATAATTTTTAAAGCGCTCCAGAAGCACTTCCAGACCTTTGCTTCCATAACCACCATTTCGTTTCTCAGGTGCGATTGCATAATAGTCCAGAAGAGCCCGATTCTGCTCTTCATCGATTAGATTGATCGCCAGACCTGCAAATTCATCCTCATCGACCAACGCAAGCATTTCCATCTTTCCATCAGCAGCCAGCTGTTCCATAACCTGGAGTGGCTTTTTTTCCTGCTCTGGAAACGCCTTATCGTATAAGTCATACAGCTGCCATTTATACTGTGCGCCTTCATCGGCAATGTTCATCAGTTTCATATTATCTGTCTCCTGTTTAATTATTAATCATATCCGGCCATGACAGAATCTCTGCAGCAATTTCTTTTTCGTAATCGCCCTCGATATCCTGGCTTCTGCCTGCTTCATAGATATTTGTCTCTGCTCCCCAGACTTCATCGTGATATTCCCACACATGAAAACGAAGTCCGCGAAACATGAAATCAAGACTTCCACAGTCATCTTCTTCTGTATATTCATATTTGATATTTTTCTGTTTTAACGCATTCTGTACCATCTGCAGTTTCATATCTGTTTCTCCTGTCCTTATCATATATTTCTGTTAAACATCGAAATCGTCTTAACGACGACTTTGCTTTAAATACTCATGTTCTTTAGTATAACACATCCCTGTCGGTTGTCTATTGTAAAAATCGCTTCCATGCTTTATTATAGTAAATAGCGAAAAAAGGAGTGTATACCAATGACTACTAAAATGGTTTTTCACGGAAGTGATATAGAAAAAATTTGCGCTTACTATCATTTGAATAAAGAAGATATCGTTAAATTCGGAGCAAACGTCAATCCACTTGGTCTTTCTGCTTCTGTCAAAAAGAAATTGCAGAAAATATAGATCTGTTTTCTTCTTATCCAGACAGAGATTATGTCAGCCTCCGAAATACGATTGCTGCATACTGTCAGATTCCTGCAGAATTTATTCTTCCGGGAAATGGCTCCAGCGAGTTGATCTCCCTGCTTATCCAGGAGCGTGCACCAAAGCATACACTGATCCTCGGACCGACTTATTCCGAATATTCCAGAGAACTTTCTTTCTCCGGAAGCACACAGGAATATTATCATCTACAGGAAGAACGTAACTTAGTCTGGATGTGGATGATCTGTGTAAAACACTGGAAAAAGGCTATGATTTCCTGATCATCTGTAATCCGAATAATCCGACTTCTTCTGCGATCATGCAGGAAGATTTGAGAAAGTTGATTGCGTTCTGTTCTGGAAAAAATATTTTTGTCATGATTGACGAAACATACGTGGAATTTGCACCGGACATCAATGCAGTAACAGCGGTTCCTCTGACCAGAGAATTTACAAATCTGATGGTTCTGCGCGGTGTTTCCAAATTCTATGCAGCACCAGGCATGCGTCTCGGCTATGGAATCACAGGAAACAGAGAATTTCTGGCTAAGATGAAAGAAAAGCAGACACCATGGTCCCTGAACAGTCTCGGTGCTTTTGCCGGAAAAAAATGCTCCTTGACCATGACTATTTCCGCAGGACACGTGAGCTGATCCTCGGTGAACGTGACCGGATGGAAACCGAATTAAAAAAACTTCCAATCTTCAAGGTCTATCCGGCATATGCAAACTTATCCTTCTGAAAATCCAGAAAGAAGGCCTGACTTCCGCAGATGTATTTGAAGCCTGCATCAAAAAGGGCTGATGATTCGTGACTGTTCTTCTTTCCAGTGCCTGGACGGAGAATTTGTCCGGTTCTGCATCATGATGCCTGAAGATAATACACGATTGTTAGACGTACTGAAGCAGCTGTGATCCAGCTGCTTCTTTTTTATACTTTTATGCGTATATTCTTAACTGTTCCTGAGCATCTTCCATTTTGCTGTTTTCAATGATGCATATGCAGATATTTCTCCCGGGTAGCAAGTCCGCCACGGATGTGACGTTCTTCTTTATTCACATCCAGAATCTTACGTGCCTCTCCCGCCAGTGCCGGATTGATCTGAATCAGCCGGTCTGTTACATCTTTATGTACTGTACTCTTACTAATCCCAAATTTTTTCGCCGTTCTGTCGTACTGTCGCTTTTGTTTCTATTATGTAATGTGCAATCTCCACTGCACGTTCTTCGATATAATCCTTCAAAGAAAAATCCCCCGAAGACACCGTTTTTACAGTGTATGCGGGGGATTTATGTGGTATGTCTTACTTATTTATCTCTCAGAAGAGCACCGGAATAATATAAATTCCAAGTGCAATGATCGTCGCAATAATGGTTCCGATCTTCCAGATGTTATACTCTTTGTCCATCTTTGCTTTTCTTCCAGAGTTGGCTCTTCAATTTAATGAGATCTCATCAATCAGTTTCAGTTCTTCCTCAGTGAGCGGTGCACTGGAAATTGCTTTTATGTTATCCAGAATCTGCTGTGTCTTGGATGCACCAATCAGAACACTGGTCACTTCTTTCTGCTGCAGAAGCCATGCAAGTGCCATATCTGCAAGCTTTTCTCCTCGCTGTGCTGCCAGCTCATTCAGCTTACGGATCTGATCTAGTCTGTGTTCATCCAAAGTACTTTCTTTAAGGAATCTGCCGTCGGTACGGATACGGCTGTCTTCCGGGATTCCATGCAGGTAACGGTCAGTCAGCTGTCCCTGTGCAAGCGGGCTGAATGTGATCAGACCCTTTTGCAGCTCAGCAGTTGCCTTTTTCAGACCATTCTTCTCTACTGTTCGATCAAAAATAGAATAACGGTTCTGATTGATGACAAACGGACAATGCAGATCCTTCAGAATTGCAGTAGCCTTCTTTAATGTCTCTCCATCATAATTGGAAAGTCCGACATAAATTGCCTTGCCGCTCTGTACTGCACTTGCCAGTGCACCCATGGTCTCTTCAAGCGGTGTATCCGGATCCATTCTGTGATGATAAAAAATATCTACATAATCAAGGCCCATACGTTTCAGACTCTGATCCAGGCTGGCAAGAAGATACTTGCGGCTTCCCCAGTTCCCATAAGGGCCATCCCACATCTCATATCCGGCTTTTGTTGTAATGATCAGCTCATCACGATAAACGCCCAGGTCTTCTTTCAGAATGCGGCCAAAGTTCTTTTCTGCACTTCCTGGTTCCGGACCATAATTATTTGCCAGGTCAAACTGTGTGATTCCACTATCAAAAGCCGTAAAACAAAGCTTTCTCATATTTTCAAAATTTGCGGTGTCTCCAAAGTTATGCCATAATCCCAGTGACACCTTTGGCAGCATCAGACCACTGTTTCCACAATGATCGTATTCCATGGTTGTGTATCTTTCTTTAGACGCAGTGTACATATTCTTTTCCTCCCAATACGAATATATTTACTTCTCTTTACAAAGATTAGCACTTCAAGTATACTTGAAGTCAAGAATTTTATATAAAAGTAAATTTGTGATTCGGCATTTAATTTTTTACGGGAGGTATCGCATCTAATGAAAAACTATACGATCAGAGAAATATCCGAAATGTTTGGGTTACCATCATCTACACTTCGTTATTACGAAAGTGAAGGACTCCTTCCAGAAGTACCCAAATCCTCTTCCAGACAACGTATATACAGTGATGAACATGTTGAACGTCTTAAATGTATCAACTGTTTCAAACGCACAGGAATGACTATCCCACAACTTCGAAAATTTTTTATATATGAGGCAGATGAAGCAGCTCACATTGATAAAATTATCTCTCTTCTAAAAGATCAGGAACAAATTGTAAATGAAAAGCTGATCCAGCTTCAAAAAGATTCAGCACATGTCCATCACAAAGTAGAATACTACTCTGAAATCAAACATGCGCTGGAAAATAATCTTCCTCTGCCAGTTTGGTAGATGAGGATTGATTTCACTTATTCCTTCTATCTGAAACTCTTTAAATATGCCTTCTGCTCTGGTGTGATCCGGTAGCTCTCCACCGCCTTCTGGATGGCCTTACGGTGTACCCATTCCGGCAGACATCGTTCCTCGATATACGGAATGGTTGCCTCCCATTGCTTTGCAAGGGCCGTAGCAAGATACCAGGCGATCATCATGTTTACATAATATTCTTCAGACCGTATATCTGCTGCCAGCTTCAGATATTCCGGTCTGAAATCTTCCTCCAGATAAAGATTCATCAGCATACCGATTCCATAACGAATCGTATAAGTTTCTCCCGATGAGATCCAGTTTCTGATTTCCGGAAGCAGCTCTTCTTTATGCTTCGCAAAACACTTTGGTGCCGGAAGGTCACAGGTTGCCCAGTTATTTACATATGGAAGCAGTTTTTTCACTTCTTTCAGGCACACCTCATAGTCTTTGATCCAGCTTATGATCATCATATGCATATTATTCTCTTCATAATATCGGTGTGGCAGATCCTTCAGAAAAAGTTCTGCTTCCAGTGTCTCTGCAAATTCTTTTGTAAACTTGCGGAGCATCGGTGTACGGATTCCTATAATGGTTTCCCTGTCAATACCCGGCAATAATTTACTGTGGAAATCCCGATATTTCAGATCCTGCATCTCAAACAACTGCTTTTCCAGATTTTCTATATAGGACATAAATACTCCTCGTCTTCCATAGATTTTCAAAAAGCTCTGTTACTTCAACAGAGCTTTGGGGCATATTCTTTATTCTGCTGCTGAAAGAAATGAAGATGCAAACCCTGCAACATCAGACAATGAATATGTATCCCCCTTTATTTAGTATATTGTAAATTATAACACACAGCTCTTTTTGTACAATCCCTCATGCATATTTTTTGAATTATATCTATACCTTTAAATAAAAGCCTCTCGGAGTCTGCCATGTCACAGGACAAACAACCCCATTCTACACATCAAGCAGATTCGATCATGCTGACTCTTGTTCTTATTCTGGCTGCTTTTGGACTGCTCATTCTTTTCAGTGCCAGTGAATATAATGGCAGAGTGCGTTTTCACGACTCTGCCTATTATTTTAAGAAACAACTTTTTGCCACAGCTCTCGGACTTGGTACCATGTATCTGGTTTCTTCCATTGACTATCACTTTTTCGTCCGTCTTGCACCGGCCGCCTACCTGCTTTCCATGCTCTTGTCCACCGCCGTTCTGCTTTTCGGACAGGAGATCAACGGTTCAAAGCGCTGGCTGAATCTCGGTCCACTTTCTTCCAGCCTTCTGAGTTTGCCAAAGTTTCCGTTGTGCTTTTCTGACCTGGCAGATTGAAAGATCCCATAAACGAACAGACGGGTTCTGGTTTATGTGCCGCACTATGCTCACACTGCTTCCAATCGTAGGCCTTGTTGGCTCTAACAACCTGAGTACTGCCATCATCATCCTGGGAATCGGAGTTATCCTGATTTTCGCTGCCAGCCTCGCTATATACAGTTTGCAGCACTTGGTGGAGCCGGCATCGGTTTTATCGCGATCTTTCTTGCTGCGGAAAGCTATCGTCTGGAACGTCTCGCAATCTGGCGCGAACCGGAAAAATATGAAAAAGGATTTCAGACGATCCAGGGACTTTACGCTATCGGAAGCGGCGGCCTTTTTGGCAGAGGCATTGGCAACAGCATACAAAAACTGGGCTTCGTTCCCGAAGCCAGAATGATATGATCTTTTCAATTATATGCGAAGAAATGGGATTGACAGGTGCCATCATCCTGATTCTTATTTTTGCCCTGCTGCTCTGGAGACTCTGTGTCATCTCCATGAACTGTCAGGAACTTTCCGGTGCCATGATCGCTGCCGGAATCATGGGGCATCTGGCGATTCAGGTTATTCTGAATATTGCCGTCGTTACCAATACCATTCCCAACACCGGAATTACTCTCCCCTTCATCAGTTACGGAGGTACTTCCATTGTATTTCTGCTCGGGGAAATGGGGCTGGCGCTGAATGTCAGTCGTCAGAAGAACAATCCTCCCACCAGATAAACCGCAAAAGAAACCAGCCATGCGATCACGCACTGGGCAAGCACAACAAAAATTGCCCATTTGCCACCAAGTTCACGTTTGATTGAAGCAATAGCTGCCACACAAGGTGTATACAGCAGACAAAAAGCCAGAAGACTCGCTGCAGAAAGTGATGTAATGCTTCCAAGCAAAGCTGCAGTATTTCCAAACAGGATAGAAAGTGTTGATACTACGCTCTCTTTTGCCATAAATCCAGTGATCAGAGCTGTGGAAATCCTCCAGTCTCCATATCCCATTGGTTTGAAGATCGGAGCAATCACACTTGCCACCATTGCCAGAATACTGTCTTTGGAATCTGTTACAATGCTCAGATGTGTATTGAATGTCTGCAGGAACCAGATCACCAGTGTCGCCATGAAAATAACGGTAAACGCTCTCTGCAGGAAATCTTTTGCTTTATCCCAGAGAAGATGTCCTACATTCTTCGCACCCGGCATACGGTAGTTCGGTAATTCCATAACAAAAGGCACTGCCTCACCACTGAACAATGTTTTTCGCATCAGCAGCGCCATCAGAATTCCCATGATGATGCCACCGAAGTACAACGCGATCATCACGATCGCACCGTGATCCGGAAAAAATGCTGCCGTAAAAAATGCATAAATCGGAAGTTTTGCCGAACAGCTCATAAATGGTGTCAGTAAGATCGTCATCTTACGGTCTCGTTCAGATGAAAGCGTACGGCTCGCCATAACCCCTGGTACCGTACATCCAAATCCGACCAGCATCGGCACGATGCTTCTTCCGGAAGTCCGATCTTTCGAAGCAGCTTGTCCATAACAAAGGCAACTCGTGCCATGTATCCACTGTCCTCCAACAAGGAGAGAAAGAAAAACAGGGTTACGATTACCGGAAGGAAACTCAATACACTTCCTACTCCATTAAATACCCCATCCATAACCAGTGAATGCAGTACATCATTCACACCAGCAGCCGTCATCCAATGATCAACGATATTTCCGAGTGCTGTGATTCCCATGTCCAGAATATTCTGGAGAAACGCACCGATCACACTGAATGTCAGGAAAAACACCAGACCCATAATACCGATAAAACATGGAATAGCCGTGTATTTTCCCGTAAGGATCTTATCGATTTTCATACTGCGAAGATGTTCTTTACTTTCTTTTGCTTTCACAACCGTTTCATCACAGACTTTTTCAATAAAATCAAAACGCATATGTGCGATTGCTGCTGCTCTGTCCAGACCACGTTCAGTTTCCATCTGTTTAACAATATGCTCCAGCATTTCTTTCTCGTTCTGATCCAGATTCAGACTGTCCATGAGCAGCTGATCACCTTCCGCAAGTTTTGCTGCTGCAAAGCGAACCGGGATTCTTGCTGCTTTGGCATGGTCTTCGATCAGATGCATGATCGCATGGAGGCATCTATGTACTGCTCCGCCATCTTCATTAGCATCGCAAAAATCGATAATCTGTGGTTTTTCCTGATATTTTGCCACATGAAGTGCATGCTGAACCAACTCATCAATTCCCTCATTCTTGGCTGCTGAAATCGGAATGACCGGGATTCCCAGCATCTCTTCCATCTGGTTTACCAGAATGGAACCTCCGTTTTCCCGGACTTCATCCATCATATTCAATGCCAGGACCATCGGAATATCCAGTTCCATCAGCTGCATGGTCAGATAAAGATTTCGCTCTATATTGGTTGCATCTACAATATTGATGATTCCCTTTGGGTGTTCGTCCAGCACGAAATTTCTGGTCACGATCTCTTCACTGGAATACGGGGACATGGAATAAATTCCCGGAAGATCAGTCACAAGTGTATTACTTCTGCCACGGATGTTTCCGTCTTTTCTGTCTACGGTAACTCCTGGAAAGTTTCCGACATGCTGACTGGAACCTGTCAGCTGGTTAAACAGTGTTGTTTTTCCACAGTTCTGGTTTCCGGCAAGTGCAAAGGTCAGTATTTCACTGTCCGGAAGCGGATGTTCGTTTTCTTTAATATGATATTTACCACCCTCACCAAGACCAGGGTGTGGGATTGCTTTAGAAATATCTTTTTTGTGTGCTGCCTTTCCTTCTGATGGCTCAACAGCATCACGAATATTCTCTATCTCTATTTTTTCTGCATCTGCCAGACGCAATGTCAGTTCATAGCTATGAATACGTAATTCCATAGGATCTCCCATTGGTGCATATTTCACCATGGTAACTTCTCCTTTTGGAATCAGCCCATATCCAGGAAATGTTGTCTCAGCGCGCCCTCTCCTCCGACAGAACGTATTGTCGCAGTTTTCCGATCGGTAATTCACGTAATGATGTCATATCTGCTTTCCTCTTACCTTTCCCTGTTATTGATACTTTTTCTCATTTAGTACGCATAAACTAACCCTATGATAAATGAGAATTTTTGTCAATAGGATTCATAAAAAATCCCTGCAAAATACAATTTCCGCCTGTTTTCTCCGGATCTCGTATTCTGCAGGGAGCAACTTTTTTATTTATTATTTGTCACAGTTCTTCAGCCATCTGATCCAGCTGTTCCATATTCTCCTCACTCAGTGAAGACATGATCTTAACGGTTGTATCAAGCCATGTGATATTTTTGCTCTTTTCGAATTCTGCTTTCATAACCTTGGCTGCATTCGGAGCCCAGCTTCCGTTTTCGATCAAACCAATTGTACGGTTCTGATAGTTTCTTTCTGTCAGATAATCGATGTATGTTTTCATGAACGGGAAAATATCTGCATTGTATGTAATGGTTGCAAGAACCAGCTTGCCATAACGGAAAGCTTCTTCAACTGCTTCAGCCATATCATCTCTTGCAAGGTCAAATACAGAGACTTTCGGGCAGCCTTTTTCTTCCAGCTTCTGTGCCAGAACTTCAACTGCTTTCTTCGTATTTCCATATACAGATGAATAAGCGATCACAACGCCCTCATCCTCTACTTTATAGGAAGACCAGATATCATACTTTTCAATATAATGACCAAGATTTTCTGTCAGAATCGGTCCATGCAGCGGACAGATTGTCTGAATATCCAGTGTAGAAGCAGCTTTGAGAAGTTTCTGAACCTGCGGACCGTATTTTCCAACAATTCCAATATAGTAACGACGTGCTTCGCAGTCCCAGTCCTCTTCTACATCAAGCGCACCAAATTTACCAAATCCGTCTGCGGAAAACAGAACCTTGTCTGTGCTATCATAGGTAACCATAACTTCCGGCCAGTGTACCATCGGTGCAAATACAAATGTAAGTACATGTTTGCCAAGTGTCAGGCTTTCACCATTAGCAACTACCAGTTTCTGTCGCCAAGATCCATGTTTCTGAAGAAGTTCTCCATCATAGTGAATGTCTTGGTATTAGCTACAACCGTTACTTCTGGATAAGCTTTGACAAAATTCTCGATATTTGCAGCATGATCCGGTTCCATATGCTGTACGACCAGATAATCCGGCTTTGCACCATTCAGCACTTTTGCCACATTACCAAGCCACTCTTCTGCAAAATGCGCATCTACCGTGTCCATAACTGCAATCTTTTCGTCCATGATCACATAAGAGTTGTAAGACATACCGTTCGGAACATCATACTGTCCTTCAAACAAATCTACCTGATGATCATTGACACCTACATAATAAATATCATTTCCGACTTTCATTGTTACCATAAACCTCCTCATTGGTCTGTTTTATTTATATCCTTTATTTTTCTTTCTGTTATTCAAGCTGTCTTTCACTCGCTTTTGAACTCATTATATCCACTCTCTCACATGAAATCAATAGTTGTTCATTATATTCTCGACACTTTTTGTCAGGTTTTTGTTTTTTCTCTTCACATACAAAAAGCAGCAAAGATCATGATTTCTTCGCTGCCTTCATATTATAAATGAACATACCAGTGATGCAAAATGATCAGTCCATATCCAACAAAACTGTAAGTATCCGGAATCTCTCCAAACAGGAAAAATCCCAGAAGTGTCGCAAATATGATCTGCGAATAATCAAAAATTGAAATCTTACCTGCCGGTGCATACGTATACGCCGCAGTGATCGTAAACTATCCACCCGCAGCGAACAATCCTGCCATCATAAGTGTTACCAGCTGTCTTCCTGTCATCGGCGTATAATCAAAAATCAGATACGGTAATACAAACAGGCAGGAAAAGACCGAAAAATAAAATACTATGAATGGGACCTTTCACTCCATGTGTCCCGAGCACACGCACCATTGTATAGGCAACCCCTGCTCCAAGCCCACCACAGACACCGATCAGTGCCGGAACCAATGCCGCATTCTGGAACCCTGGTTTCACAACAAACAAACATCCGATAAAAGCAAGAAATACACAAGCTCCCTGTGTCGGCGTAATCTTCTCTTTCAAAAGAAGGAACGAAAAAATGATTGCAAAAAACGGTGACAGTTTGTTCAGGATAGATGCGTCCGCAACCAGAAGATGGTCGATCGCATAAAAATTACAGAGAATTCCAAGTGTTCCAAATGCACAACGAAGGAAAAGCGGTCCCCAGTATTGTTTCTGAACTCTTGGTACCATATGCTTTCTGGTCAGAATGATTGCCGCAAAAACAGCTGCTACCAAATTACGAAAAAAACTCTTCTGCACGGATGGAAGATCTCCTGCCAGACGCACGCTCACATTCATACATGCAAAGAAAAATGCAGACAGGATGATCATGACCATTCCTTTTATATAATTTTCCTGTTTCATATTTAATCTATAAGCCTCCTCATATTTTCTTTAAAAATAAAAAGCTTCTATAATATCACTTTTTATTTATCATAGCACCAATCCGCTTGCAGATACAATAGAGATTCTACCACATAACAAGCTGAATATTTTCATTCCCTGTAAATTTTATATGGAAGTTTCACATTCTTTCCGTTATAATGATAGCTGAATACATACACGAAGAGACGCGGCACCTTATTACAACACTAAAGCCGCTTCAGAACGGAGGAGAAATATTATGGAAATTGTTTGTTTAGACCTTGAGGGTGTCCTGGTACCTGAAATCTGGATCGCATTTGCAGAAGAGACCGGTATCCCGGAATTAAAAAGAACAACAAGAGATGAGCCGGATTACGACAAATTAATGAAATACCGTCTCAATATTTTAAAAGAACATAATCTTGGACTGAAAGAGATTCAGGAAACAATTTCCAAGATTGATCCACTCCCGGGTGCGAAAGAATTCCTCGACAAACTCAGAGAAATGACACAGGTGATCATCATCAGCGATACCTTCTCTCAGTTCGCAGGACCTCTGATGAAAAAACTCGGCTATCCGACAATCTTCTGCAACTCACTCGTTGTAGCAGACAACGGCGAAATCACAGACTTCAAGATGCGCTGTGAAAAATCCAAATACACAACTGTCAAAGCCCTGCAGTCCATCGGCTATGACACCATCGCAAGCGGTGACAGCCACAACGACCTTGGCATGATCCAGGCAAGCAAAGCAGGCTTCCTGTTCAAGAGCACCGATGCCATCAAATCTGAATATCCGGAGATTCCGGCATATGAAACTTACGATGAGCTGTATGATGCAATCAGGAAAGTAATCAAAGGATAATATCCAAGACTAAATTCATTCAAAAAATCCCTGACGAATCCGCATTCTTTATAGAATCTTGATCTGTCAGGGATTTCTTTTATATTTTTGCAACAAAAAAAGCGGGTGATGGGAATCGAACCCACGTATCCAGCTTGGAAGGCTGGTGTTCTACCATTGAACTACACCCGC
>ENA-OQDF01000120-OQDF01000120.1-human-gut-metagenome-genome-assembly--contig:-NODE-120-length-27544-cov-1.903272_pt1 | contig 27544 bp, 37 predicted proteins | sample MGYA00242769_ERZ504597 | MGnify/ENA primary metagenome ERZ504597 (study PRJEB26092, sample SAMD00036305) | human gut metagenome | host: Homo sapiens | study: EMG produced TPA metagenomics assembly of...
AATGAAAGGTAGCCTTTAGCGATAAGTAACCGTATCATCTAAGGGTTTGCGCTTTTCGTGATTTGCAAGAGGACCAGCGCCTTCTGCCGCAAAACCCAAGTCCATAAGCATAAGAATTTCTTCATGTTCAGGTAGTCCAAGTTTTTCCTTTAATTCTGCAGGATTAAAGCAATTGACCCAACAACTATCCACCCTGCATCCTTTGCGGCAAGGAGCATATGTGTTGCCACAATACTTGCATCTTCAATACCCGAATCGCGCTGTTCACCAGGGTAGACATATACATCATCCGCATTGAAAACCACTACTAAAACCGTAGGAGCCCCATAACGACAAGGAGTCACTTCGTCAATAATTGCAAGGGCTTCTTCACTTTGCAAAACATAGATATGCTGCTCCTGCAAATTCTTAGCAGTAGGAGCAAGCCGTCCCGCTTCAAGGATTGCCTGCAGTTGCTCAGCACTTACCTGATTCCCATCGTACTTTTTGCAGGAATAGCGTGCCTTAATTAGTTCTTTGAATTCCATAGACAACTCCTTTGCACTTGTTCCGAAACGGTAGTGATGGGTAGCGTACAGCGCAGACATCTTTTAATTCATCGCGGCAAGCGAGCGTACTTTTTCAAAACGCGCGGCACCAAACAACCCTTCACTTATTACAGGAAGAGAATCTTCTCTTTCTGTAATAATCTCACTATAATCCCATTTCCGAAACCCACTGCTGAAGCGAAGCTGCATCCTGACGCCCATTGAGTAGTTTTCCAGGTTTCACCGTTGACCCTTTTGCAATTGTCTGCATTCTTTGAGGAGCCTTCCCTAAGCCACTGCCGCCACTGGTAGCAAAAGGAACAATGGTTTTACCTTCAAAGTTATAAGATTCCAAAAACGTATCAATAATGCGTGGTTCAACATACCACCAAATAGGAAACCCAACAAAAACCGTATCGTATGATTCCATGTGGTCAACCATACTCGATACGCCAGGCCGACAAGCATCGTCATTCATTTCCACAGAACTACGGCTCGAACTATTATTCCAGTTTAAATCCGCCGAAGAGTAAGGCTGCTCTGGGACAATTTCAAAGAGATCAGCATCGATCGCACGTGCAAGATTCTGAGCAGCACGTGCAGTTGTGCCAGAAGCAGAAAAATAAGCGACTAATTTTGAACTCATTGTAGATCCTTTCGATCGCCTAGTTTATTGACATTCTGTCTTTCGTTTCATTGTTTATTGACGTTGTGTCATTTCTATGACTAAACCATATACTTTAAATGACGCAGCGTAATATAAGAACCTTTTTTGTTTCTAAAAGTTATGTTTCTAAAAACGAAAAGTTAAACAAATTGACTTATCTCGAGATGTCACCTTTATAATTACTGCAAACACAAACGCAGTGATCCCTTTACGAATCCGCTTATCCTCGAACAGGTCTTCAAGCGCATTTAGCCTTTCACTGCAGCCAATTTTTATCTTAGGAAGCCCTATGCTCTACACACCAGCAATTAATAAAGCTTTGAAAATTTGCGGCAAAGTTCATTTGGATCAAACCGACAAAAATGAAGTGCCCTATCTTGCCCACCCTCTTCATCTTGCTGAGCAAATGGACACTGAAGAAGAAATTTGCACGGCTCTTCTCCATGACGTACTTGAAGATGGGCTACTGAGTGCTGATAATTTGCGTGAAAAAGGAATACCCGAAACGGTGGTCGAAGCGGTGCTGCTTCTTACCAAAAAAGAAGAAATGCCCTATTTTGACTACATCCAATCAATTGCAGATGGCACTTCCAAAAACCAGGCAACGAAAGACTCTCAAAGCGCGACCTTCACAGAAGAAGTTTTCTCAATTGCGCGCAAAGTAAAGCTTGCTGATTTACGACATAATTCTGAACTCGGAAGACTGAGTGTTGTTTCTTCACGGGATATTAAACGCTTAGAAAAATATCGTAAAGCTCGAACCATTCTAGGAGATCTTACCTTCAAGCATCGAACTCCTTTTGGAAGCATTACCGTAGAAGTCAACAAAAAGCCTTACGCCTTTCATGTTGAACCCGCCCTAAATCAAAAAGGGTTTTCGCTCGAAATTGATACACTTCCCCTTACAATCGATGACCTTCTAATGGTCCGATATGATTTTGGCGGAAAAATCGTAGATTACGAAAGCAACGAAACTACCGTTTCCACCATCTATCAAAAAGGCCAGACACTCATACGATAGAAGCTTTTCGGGATCAAAGTTCAACTATAGCGAACATGCTCCCTACCAACTTATTAATAGGACCGGAACTTATAAGATTGTTAACGATCCTATAAAATTCCGATCCTATCCTCATGACCACATCATTACGCTTTCGTTTTCTTGGGAACAGAATGAAAGCGAAACATACCGAATGACCTTATAACACCATCTTCTTTATTTTGCCGTTTAACGACTAGGCGAGTTTCAATTTATCGTTTATTAAAAGGAACAAGCGTAGCTGGTGCAACTTCATCCATGATAAGTTTAGGCTCCCCCTTCAACAGTGGAATGAAATATGCACGTGCTTCATCAGTTATTCCTTGATAATTTGGCAGTATCCACTCCAGAGGAAAATGCTTAACTGCATTTGCAAACTGAGTTGCAGGACCCGCAAAAATTGTGCATTATAGGCACCTTCTTCAGTATAGGCTCGCTTGACCCCTACCACTTGTGCCGTGAAGGCAGGGTTAGCGCTACGCATATGTGCACTCATTCCCAATTCGTACGCCTCAGTAACATCTACTAAACTTTGAGCAAAATTGCTAGAACGTGCAGCACGCGATAAATCCTGTACTATTCCTCGCGGAACAATTCCCGCATCAATAATCATCTGTTTTATTACCGCTCCAGCGCCACCTAAAACCGCATGAGCAAATCCATCATGGGCAGATTCCCCTGCAGAAACATAGGTACCATCGGCGTAATGAGCACCTTCGCTTACTACAATGTAGCACTCCCCTTTTTCATCGAACTTCTTCTGGACCTCGTCCAAAAACGTTGCTTATCGAAATCCACCTCAGGGAGCACAAGCAAGTCAACATTACCCGATACACAACAACTTGCTGCAAGCCATCCTGCATCCCGCCCCATCGTTTCAAGCACAAATACTTCCGGACGCGTATAGGCAGCATAGTCAAGATAGGTTGCATGCGTAATCTGTACGGCAATTTTAGCGGCACTCGGGAAACCAGGACAATGATCTACGGGAACCAAATCGTTATCTACTGTTTTAGGAATACCAATAAACCGCTGAGGCATTCCATGTTCAGCAGCCCATTGCGATAGCGCATCGACGGTATCCATTGAATCATTACCGCCAATATAGAACATGACCTCGATGTCGTTATCTTCCATTACTTTAATAAGCTGCTCGAAATCAGTATCATTACCGCGCTTTAGCTTATAACGGCAAGTTCCCAAAGCAGAAGACGGCGTTTGCTTTAAAGTTCTATCTCATGACCAGATAACGCTGTAAGGTCGTAGAGATCCCCCTTCAATACTCCTTCGATTCCATACAAGCCACCAAAGACTCGATCATATATTGGATTAAGCTGGTTGGCGCGAATTACACCCGCTAAACTAGCATTAATAACTGCTGTTGGTCCACCGGATTGAGCAACAAGACAATTCCCCATGATAGTCCCCCTTCTGCTCTGGCTGCCCGTATCGAGGCATTAACTTTGTTTTTTCAGCAAGTCTGTTTCTATGATAATCACGAATCTTCCTTCAGGTAATGCGCCGTCGTTAATAAAATGCCAGCGTTAATTATTTTTAACGTTCATGAACGAGAAACAAACACTGCTTTTATTGCGTCGCATTCGGTACCTGAGAGCTATCGACACGAGTGGAATCATCTGGCGTAATTGTCATGCTCTGAAAACGATTTTCCATAAATTCGTTATCAAAATGCTGAGCAAAAAATGTTCTACAGGCGCCGTTTCTGGGACATTAGATACTCGCTGGAACCAACAATCAAGTGCCATTAAAGTCATTGCACCGTTAACCAACATTAACGCTGCACAAAGAGTAGTAAACGAGTAGCGGATTTTCCAAGGAATCATATTGATAAGTTTCAGCATATTAGGCAATAAGAGCTTAATCCAAACAAGACCGAGCAAGCCCCATGCACACATAAAAGGAGTTGCCGTTCTACCGCCAGCCAGAATTGCGATTGGATCAGGCATACCAAAAATTGTCATCCCCGTATAATTCCATGCAACTGCACCAAACGCAGTTTGCATGAACCAACTTACGAAGTATTCAAATAAGCCACCAATGACAGCAGAAACTAAGAATATGAGCACAAAATTCTTCTTATAAAAACGATTGAGAGCGATGGTCATAAATACAGCACCAAAGCCATAAATAGGAGAAAAAGGTCCAAAAAGCATTCCAGCACGATCTTGATAGACTCCAGGATCCACCACGACCATATGCTGTACGGTTTCAATAAGTAATCCCAAAACACTGCAAACTACAAATACCCAAAACAGGTTAAAGAAGTTAAGCTCGATGTAACCTTTGCCCTCAGGATCACGACCGAGAGTACCCTCTTCGATCGCATCACGATCCTCCATGCTGCGTAATTTACGTTTAAGCTCGCGCTCTTCAATCAAAGAAGGATCAACGGTAACAGAGATCACCAAAAGGATAAGCAGCTGGATTGCAGGAGCAATAAGATGTTCGCCTAAACCCTGCAACATAATGTCTAAAAGAATTCGCAAGATCGTTAAAACGATAAGCACATAAGACCAACGTGCAGCATTTCTTCTATGGTTTTTCAGAAGCGAAATGCCAAAACCAATTAAAAAGCCTGCATTGATCATAATCACAATAAAAGAAACTACTGATAAAACCGTAGCAAGAGTAGGATCCGAACTAACACTGATCAAATCAGGTCTATAAAATAAGGCCCATGCCACCAGACCAACAAACAGTATTCCCAAAGGAATAGTTAGCACACCGTCGACAACACAAAGGATGCCGTACACTTTCATAAGAAGCGGTGTTTTCTTCTTTTCTTCCGAAGAGGGGATTTTAGGATCTAGTTCATTTTCAGAATTGGAACCCTTAATTACATCGTTATTTGCGCTGGGATGAGATGACTGAGTAGCTTCCATTTAGTTTCCTTCTATAAATAAAGCTCCCCTTATTACGAAAGAGAAGCTGTGCACTTCGTTAATTCCTTGAAATCGTTAATACAGATCTCATAATACCTGATAAACATAATTTCTATACTGCGCGAAAGAATAGAAAGAAAAATGTAAAGATTATTAACGCCACCAGTTATAGACATCCGTACATGATTCGAAGTAATCGTTAAAACACCTTTATAGAGTGGAGTTCCGAAATCAAACAGCCGCATCTTAAAGAGACACGGCTGAAAGGTTCAGAAATATTTATGAGAACAAGTAATTATTATGCAAGAACAAAACCACCATTTGGTGAAATTACCTGACCAGTCAGATAAGGAGCAGTAAGGATATAACCCAAAGCTCCCGCAATATCGGAAGGATCACCAATGTAGCCTTGAGGAATAGTTGCTGCAAGAGCATTCAGTTCATCTTGTTAACACCACGGAGCATATCGGTCATAATCATACCAGGAGCAATAGCATTTACTCGCACACCTTGCGCAGCATACTCAAGCGCAAGAGCTCGAGTATAACCAATAACGCCAGCCTTGGAAGCACAGTAATCTGCCTGATTAATAACGCCTGTTAAACCCCCAACAGAACTCGTAGAAACAATATTGCACTGGTTTTCTTTAGTATCAGAATGATTGATCATGTACGGGAGAACCAAATGAGTCATATGCATACCAGAAAGCAAGTTAATGTTAATTACATTTTCATAAGCTTCTGGTTCAATATCGATCCAATTACAGTTATTAGTTACGCCTGCATTGTTCACCAAAGCATCAATCTTGTCACCAAAATGCTCTACAGTAGCATCCACTAATGCCTTGCAACCTCCAAAAGATCCAACATCCGCCTTGACAATAAGAGTTTCTGTTCCGTAGCTAGTCTTCAACTCTTCAGCAATTTCATCACAGAACTTCGAGAGGAATCGCTACGATAATTAAGTGCGATATCGTAACCCAATTCACCGAGCTTGCGCGACATTGACGCACCAAGACCACGAGAACCACCAGTAATGATTGCTACTTACCCATAACATGCCTCACTTTCTTCTTATTTAAACCCTTTTACTTGCCAAGCATTTGATTTGCTCAAAGAAGAGGTTTGCTGTTCCTTAAAGCATGTCTCAAGCCTATCGGGCGGCAATCATTTACGGTAGGATCACACTAAAACAAAAATTACAGGTCAGTTGAAACTAATTCGAAGCTTTTGCTGAGGCAATATCGTGTGCAAAAACTTTTTCAAGTAGCTCAACCGCAACTGAGATTTGCTGCGGTTCTATACTTGCAAAATTGATTACCACATAATGAAACGAACGTACTGTTGGATTAATACAATAATCAGAAAGCATAGCAAGGTGCATTTCTAAATCTTGTGCCTTGTGCGATATTTCTTCATCGCTTAACTGAGAATCAACGGAAAGAATTAAGTGTGTACCAACTAGGGGGTTACTGATACTCGCAATGTTCATTAATGACGATTTTTCAAGCGCCTGGACTATTGAATGTCGCTGCTTGTCGTAATACCTTCGCAAACGATTAACGTGACGTTCAAAATATCCATTCTCAATAAACCGCGCTAACGCATCTTGCTCGAAGCTCGAAACTGTACAAGAGTAGAAGCTCAATTGCCTTGTATAAAGTTCCATTAGCGCTTTTGGGAGAACCATATAGGAAATACGTAATGAAGGAACGAGCGTTTTAGAGAAGGTATTAAGGTAGATAACCTTTTGATTAAAATCCTGCGTAAATAACGACGGCTGCGCACGCCCACCAAATCGGAGCTCCGAATCATAATCATCCTCGATAATGTAGCGATGCGGGTCTTTATTTACCCAATCAAGCAAAGCTCTCCTTCTATCAGAAGACATCTCTATGCCTAAAGGAAAATGATTTGCGGGTGATACATGCACCACTTCAGCAGGACTTTCTGCAAGTGTATTAACCAAAATACCCTCATCGTCAACCGGAAGATATTCCCATAGGATCCCCATGCTTTTCGAAATATCTGCGAACTTTTTATAACCAGGATCTCCAATAGCTACTACTGTCCGATTTCCAAATAATTGTAATAAACGGCTATAAAGATATTCCGTACCTGCCCCAACAATAATGCAATCAGGACTTGCATGAATTCCTTGAATTCATAAAGATACCGAGAAATTACCTCACGGAGTCTTGCTAGTCCGTTAAAGGGAACAGTATCAAAAAGAGCAAGATTGCCCTCAGACAAACTACGACGCATAACACGCAACCAAGTATCTTTAGGAAAAAGATTCAAACTACACTTATTTGCCTTAAAATCTATACGGAGATTTTGCCAATCATCTTCTTCGTCAGTTGCAATAGCAAAAGGGTTAATTACTATAACTCCTTTAGCTGTTTGAGCAACGTAAAACCCACTCCCCTTCTGCGAACGCACGTATCCTTCGCTCACCAACATGTCATAGGCTTGCTCTACTGTACTAACGCTTACAGAAAGGTGTTCTGCTAATTGGCGCTTAGAAGGAAGTTTTGTGCCTGAGGACAATAAACCTTTTCGTATATCCTCTCGAATACAGCGGTATAGATAATCATATTTCGGATGCTTTCCTCGCTGTTCAAGATCATACGTAATCATTGTGATCCCCTAAATGATTTATTTTAGCTATTGGCTACAAAGAGTTACTGGTAAATTTAATTCGAAAACTCATTCTATTTTAGGGTAGGTTTGAATTAATTGACCTGAGTACTTTGAAATTATTTGCTCTTCTTTATAACTAATCCCCAAAATAAACCTGGCACCTTAATGGTGCCAGGCAAGTGGTTGCTTTTTAACGCTGAATGACCGTGCTTTGTATTAGCGCGTTGCATCGATCAAAAGGCTAACTTCTTTAAACACAGCAGGAGCTCCCGCCAGCACTTCGATCGAACCATCAGATTCTACTTTAACATACTTGGCGCTTGCATTAAGTTGTAACGCGCAATTAAATCTTGATTTTCTTCTGCATACAATACCTGATATACAATGCCTGCTTTATCCATCTGGGCCGCTGCGTAGTGGCAGTTAGGACACGTATGGGTTGCCACTAGATACAATCCTGGCTTCAAAGAAGCTTCCATTAAAGGAATTTCAACCTTTGGAGCAGAGGGTGCCGAAGCGGACACTTTTGCCGACATCTCCGCAATTGACGCATCTGTAGACTCCCCAGAAGAAACAACCGTGGTCGCACCTCGATCAAGAGGTGCCGCTGAAGCCGCACGGCTAGTCTGTTCAACTACCGAAGCAAACGCTGCACTACTTTTAGCAAATCGAGAAGCATCTATCTCATACACTTTACGATCTTCGAATTCTTGCGCCTTGCCATCATTCCAATTCTGGACAGGACGATAATATCCTGTAATACGGCTATACACTTCAGTTTTCTCGTGGCAGCAAGGGCATTCATACACTTCACCTGCAATATAGCCATGATTCTTGCAAACCGAATACGTAGGCGAAATTGTGTAATACGGAAGCTTGTAGTTTTCTGCAATTTTTCTCACTAACGTTGCTGCCGCCTTCCAATCAGGTAGTTTTTCACCCAAGAATGCATGAAATACAGTACCGGAAGTGTAAAGCGTCTGAAGTTCATCTTGTATGTCAAGCGCACTAAAGATGTCCTCTGTATAACCAACAGGCAAATGAGAACTATTCGTATAGTAAGGCGTACCGTTTTCGTTTGCAGTGATGATGTTCGGAAACGTTTCCTTGTCATGCTTAGCAAAACGATAGGTGGTAGATTCTGCAGCGTTGCCTCCAAGTTATACAAATCACCATACTGCTCTTGATAGTCACTCAATCGCTCACGCATGTGATTCAAGACATCTTTTGTGAATTCTTGAGCTTCAACCTGCGTTAAATCTTTGCCTAGCCACTTTGCATTTAAGCAAGCTTCATTCATACCCACTAAGCCAATGGTACTGAAGTGATTATCGAATGTTCCAAGATAACGCTTGGTGTAAGGATACAGACCCGCCTCTAAAAACTTAGTAATAACCGTACGTTTTCGTTTTGAGGGAACGCGCTGCTAAATCCATCAGATGATCGAGGCGCGCATAAAAATCTACTTCATTTTCTGCTTGATACGCAATTCGGGGCATATTAATGGTAACTACCCCAACAGATCCCGTAGATTCTCCACTTCCGAAAAAACCACCAGATTTTTTACGAAGCTCTCTTAAGTCCAAACGTAAGCGGCAACACATAGAACGAACATCGGATGGTTCCATATCCGAATTGATATAGTTGCTGAAATAAGGCGTACCATACTTTGAAGTCATCTCAAACAGAAGCTTGTTGTTCTCTGTTTCGGACCAATCAAAATCGCTGGTAATTGAATAGGTAGGAATAGGATATTGAAAACCACGACCGTTTGCGTCGCCTTCAATCATGATTTCAATGAACGCCTTATTAACCAAATCCATTTCATGCTGGCAATCGCCATACGTGAAATCCTGCTCCTTACCACCTACGATTGCTGGTTGATCTTTCAAGTCAGGTGGGCATACCCAGTCTAGAGTGATGTTAGAGAAAGGTGCTTGAGTTCCCCAGCGACTCGGAGTATTAACACCAAAGACGAACGATTCAATGCACTGCTTAACTTCCTTATACGTTAGATTGTCGGTTCGAACAAAGGGAGCCAAATAAGTATCGAAACTTGAAAATGCCTGCGCACCAGCCCATTCGTTTTGCATAATGCCCAAGAAATTCACCATCTGATTACAAAGACTGGATAGATGGCTCGCAGGTTTTGAGGTTACCTTTCCAGGAATGCCGCCTAATCCTTCTTGAATAAGCTGTTTTAGTGACCAGCCAGCACAATACCCTGTAAGCATTGAAAGATCATGGATATGAATTTCAGCATTTCGATGAGCATCAGCAATTTCGCGATCGTACACTTCAGAGAGCCAGTAGTTAGCAGTAATCGCACCCGAATTCGAAAGGATAAGACCTCCTACCGAGTAAGTAACCGTTGAGTTTTCTTTGACACGCCAGTCTTCAACTTTGAGATAGCTATCAACAAGCGCTTTGTAATCTAAAAGCGTAGCCTTAGCATTGCGGACATTTTCACGTTGTTTACGATAAAGAATGTAAGCTTTTGCGACATCAGCATACCCGGCGGTAGATAAAACTTCTTCTACACTATCCTGAATATCTTCTACCGATATAATGCCGTCTTTAACCTTTGGCTCAAAATGCGCGGTTACATTCAAACCCAACAAATCAATAGTTGAAGGATGATATTGTTTTTCAAGAGCATCAAATGCTTTTGAAATTGCAGCTGTGATTTTCGTTACGTCGAATTCAGCGATTTTTCCATCGCGTTTTTGAACCTGATACATACTACTCTCCTAAACTGGAATTTCGCTCGATTCAAATTGCTCGCGCAATAAGACAACCAATTAACAGAATTGCTTTTGCTAACACTTCTTCTCGGGAGAATCCTCCTCCATGTGCTCATAAACTTTACTCTCGCCTCACCAGCACAGCAATACACAAATTGCAATATATAGGTATAAGGTAAAAATTGAACCACAATATCTTGTGTAATAAATGTTGAAAAGATGTTAACAATGCATGAGGGAAACATTCCACCGAAAGGATAAGGGGCTTCACCTTTGTTCTCTTATCCACGAACTATTTACAAGAAAACTGTGTTAATATCCGCGCCCATGAAAATCGCTGGACTACAAAAACTAACTTTATTGGATTACCCCGGTAAAACTGCTGCGACAGTTTTTACTCCGGGATGCAATTTTCGTTGCCCCTTTTGCCAAAATATAGATCTTGTATTGCCCGCAACTCAAAAAGATCTTCCCTTGTTATCAGAGGAGGACTTCTTTTCGTTTTTGAACAAACGAAAGGATTGCTCGATGGCGTTTGCATTACCGGTGGCGAGCTACTCTTCAGCCTGATTTGGCACAGTTTTGCCAGCAAATCAAAGAACAAGGCTTTTTGGTAAAACTTGACACTAATGGATCCCGCCCAGAAATATTAGAGCGGCTTCTGAGTCTGGGATGTCTTGACTATGTGGCAATGGATATTAAAAACACACCCACTAAATATGCTTCAACGGTCGGTTTAACCGAATCAAAACTTTTCAAATCCTTGAAGCTATCACCCAAAGTATTCACCTGCTTTTACAAGGAACAATCCCGTTTGAATTTCGTACCACCGTAGTCGCCGAACTTCATGATCAAGAAACGCTCATAGCTCTCGCAACTTGGCTCGCACAACAAACAAAAGCAGCGCAAAAGAAACCGGAGACTATCCAGTGGTTTTTACAGCAATTTGTCGATTCGGATACGGTGTTGGCAGGCAAGCATCACTTCTCCGCTTTGCCCAGTGAAAAGCTCCACACTATTCTTCCTCACATTCAGGCAGTCTTGCCTTGCACCGAGTTACGAGGAATTTCCTAATCATCTCACCACAAATTTTGAGGAACTTCCCAACCATCCCAACCCAATTTGAGGAGTTTCCCAAACGCTCGTTACCGCGCCTGCTTTGCCCTCTTTTCCATCAGGTCTATCCACGCATGCGCACTTAAACACCCCTTATCAGCGTCTTCTTCAAAGCGCACAAAGAGTGAATAGGGGAAGGTGACCGTAAGTAAGTTTGCAGGAATTTTCACTCGTTGCGATACATCAAAATAGCCTAAAACCATTTTGGGATTATCGTTTTTAGCCTGATCAAGTGCATACATAAGAGAATGACATGCCGCCCCAAAAGGCACAATGGTTTCAAGCCTATCACCAGATCTAAAACCTGCCATACACACAAGCGCCGAAAGCTGGTCAGGGTTTACGAACAGGCACACAAGTTCAGGGAGATTTTTCATATACTCCCCACCACCATTTTTCTCGCACCCACCATCCTCATGATGCTCATTATTGGATGCAACTGCTTCCTGCCAATCTTTAGCGGGAGCAAAAACCACCTGTTTTCCTTGACGATCACCAAAAGACAAATCGCTTTTCCATACATCGGTAACACAAGGATCTGCGAAGAACCGTTCGCCCTCTTGCATATGAGGCGGCAACTTCACTTCTTCACCTTCAGGCACCTCCGCCATCCCCGTTGATAATAGATACCGAGTAGGATGATTTCTCTGAGTAAACGCATCACCAAAACCAAGTCCGACTGCGCCTCCTGCACAACTACACGTTTCTTCATCCATTACGATAGTTTTACCCCGTGCTGCGCCCATGAGCATATCAGCAACACAATTTCTCTTATCACGACGCAAAGACAAGGCATGGTCAGGAGCTTTGTCGCAATAAAAATACCTACCGGTTCCAACTCCAGATGCAATAGATTTTGAATGTTGTAGCGCATTTCATGCCTCCATATTTTTATCAACGACCCGCTTACCTTCTGCCCACTGCTCATCAAACACTACAAAGGCGCTTCCGGCAGGTGCACCGAGGTTATCGGCCATTTTGATAAGCACCTCGTAGGTTGTTTTCATGTCTGCCTCACTTATCCCCTCAGAAAGCACTTTATTAGGAGAGACCGATGCATCCATTATCTCTTCGGCGATATTCCAAGCGTTTTCGGTTAAATAAACGCATTGCTTTCTTCTGTCTTCCTCGCTCCGCTTTCGCACTACAAAACCCTTATTCTCCAGCGAACGAACAGCTCGTGCAGTTAATGCTTTATCCACTCCAACCCATTGAGTTAATTCATCTTGTGAAACGCCGTCTTTGCGCGTCAAAGTTAAAAAGAACGGCATTTCAGATACCGACAATCCAAAACGTTCAAGAGCAACACTGTGAAAGGATTTCATCTTTCTGTCGATAAGTGAAATTAATCTGCCGAAATTGTAGGGTGAATAATTCATGATTCTTCTTCCATAATTAGTTGACCTATCAACTAATTATACCGTACACTCAAACAATAGGAAGAGCTCCTGGAAAATTGATCAACCTTGGTCGAGTCGATCTAAAACAGCCCTTCTTTATTAAAATGTTCCAAAACATACCCATCTTCACTGAGAAAGAAAAGGAGTTTCTTATGAGCAAAGAAGCATTTGAAGAAACATTAGCAAACGCTCCGTTTATCGCATTGGCGTCCTCGGTAGATAACCAGCCAATGTTCGCCTTGTTGATACTTATTACGACAAAGAAAAAGGAATGCTCTTATTCCCTACTTCCCGCAAAACACCTAAAGTTTCTGAATTTGATCAGAATACAAAGGTTGCTTTTACTACAGCACCAAGCCAAACGGGCGCAATTATCCGCGTTCAGAAAGCCCAAGTAAAGAGACTGATATCACTCTTGATGAAATCAAGGATGCCCTTATTGCCAAACGCGCCGGTTTTGAGCATCTACTCGGAATGCTTTCACAAGAACCTGTTGTGTATCAAATCTGCTTTGATGAAGCTCTTTTTACTGTTCATGGTCAAAAGGAAGTTATTACTCTTTAAAAGCTTTAAACAAATTGCTCTAAGCAAACGTTTTGACTAGATCGTAAGGCACCCCACCTTGCAAGATGGGGTGCCTACATTTGTTATGCATCCTTCTTTGGCGTTTCAGTAACCATTCCCTTGATAAGGATTCGCTTTCGAATCATCGCAAACCACATTACAAGCGATAGTATCATCATGAGGGTTATTGCAAAGTCAACCGAATGCAACAGTGGAAAACGCCCAACGAAATAACTACACTGAACAGTTACTGTGAAAAGACGAATATGCGCTTTTACGAGATGCGCACTTTCGGCAGCTATGTACCTAGGCAGCCATATACTTAGTAAATAGCTCCTTTTTCGCTTTCTCCCCCCATAAGAAAGGCAATTAGAAACCATGACCGAATGGCTTATAAGACATTTTGTAAAAGGCTACGAATATAAAGATGATCCTAAGGTACGAACAGCGTACGGACAGTTCACAGGCATTGTTGGCATTATCTGCAATATATTACTTTGCGCGGCAAAAGGTTTAATTGGATTTTTGGCTGGTTCGGTTTCCATCATTGCTGATGCATTAAACAACTTATCTGACGCAGCAAGCAATGTAATCAGCTTGTTGGGATTCAAGTTAGCCAGCAAACCAGCAGACCCCGAACATCCCTATGGACATGGTCGCTATGAATACCTATCGGGACTTGCAGTTGCCGTAATAATTGTAGTTATTGGTGTCGAACTTATTCAGTCATCACTTGATAAGGTACTCAACCCCACTCCCACCGAATTCAATATTGTCGTTGCAGTGATTCTTATTTTGTCCATTTTGGTGAAGCTTTGGATGGCGGTATTTAATCGCACCATAGGAAAGCGTATTTCATCTACCACCCTTGAAGCTACAGCCGTAGATTCCCGCAATGACGTTATCGCCACCGCCGTAGTGCTTGTTTGCGCCATAATCTCTAGTCAGACAGGCATCGATTTGGACGGCTGGGTTGGTATTGCGGTCGGCATTTTTATTGTGTATAGCGGAATTCAGCTTATGCGCGAAACGGTAAGTCCCCTGCTTGGAAAGGCAGCCGAACCTGAGGTAGCAGCTCATATTCAAAAGAAAATAATGAGCTATCCTGGTGTATTAGGAACTCATGACCTAATGGTGCACGACTATGGCCCTGGCAGACAATTTGCAAGCGCCCATGTAGAAATGGCTGCCGAAGCAGATCCCATGGAAAGCCACGACCTTATAGATAATATTGAGCAGGACTTCAAAAACGATGAGGGTTTGATTGTTACCCTTCATTACGACCCCATTGTTACAGATGATCCCGAAGTAAAAGACTTACGCAACCAAATAAACGAACTGGTTAAGTCTATTAACCCACAGCTTTCTATTCATGACCTACGTACGGTACCTGGCCCCACCCACACCAATGTCATATTTGACTGCGTAAAACCTGCCGATTTTGAACTTGACGACGATGAGTTAAAGCATCGCATTTCTGATTTGGTAACCGAAATACATCCAGAAGCTATCTGCAAAATAACGATCGACCAGAGTTATATCAGCGCTCACCAGTAAACTAAAGCAACAGAATATGACATTGCCAATAAAGCATGGAAACAAAAATCTTTGGGTTATAGGCGTCATTTTCTGCACCAACTTGCTAAAAATCCGAGTTTTACCTGCAACTCAATACACTACGCTGAAAACTAGTAAGGCGAGATCAAAAAAGATCTCGCCTTACTAAAATCAAAAACACTAAAACTAGAAATGTAAATGTTCTGCCCTACCGACTAGCACCTACGCAACACCGTTAGGAGAAAAATACAACACCATAGTTAGGACAGAAATTCCTCTAATGTCGAACGTAAAATATAATCAGATTCTTTTTGCCAAGCCTCATCAGAAGTTTCGGTGAACAATACACCAAAAGTGTTGTACTGCTTTGCATTTAGCTTTCGACAGGTTAAAACCTTCGAGAATTTTTGCTGAACAGCATCATAATCAAAAGAATAATAATCTGACAAAGAGGTGCCATCAGTAGAAAGCATTACCATGCTATAGCGTTTACCTTCCTTACCAGCAAGCACCTCATCCCAGTTGGGTTGGATATTATTCAGGTAGCTTTCGTACGTCTTGAATCCATACGCAAAGAAAGACAAATCTGTTGTGCACAAACCCGCAAAACGCAAGGGATTAAACTCGATGGGATAGACTACTCCATCCTCCCCTACACGAACTTCCACATGAACAGGAAAATTTTTAAACCCGAGGAGCTTATTGCTTTGGATCAGAAAATCCTTCATAGCCTGCATTGTTTCCTCAACAACAGCCTTTGAAGTGTAATACAGGCGATCTGATACATCTTCAGTACCTGCAAAATCATGCTTCAAGATATCCAGAATAACGGTTTCACCCTGCTCATTGAAATACGCATCAATAGCGTATTCCTCGCCATTCAAATAACTTTCAACCAAAAACTTGAGTTGTTAACCACTGTGGTACCGTATTGGTTGCTCCAGCTACTGGAATGACTACGAATATCAGCGCAAGCGGCATTCCAGTCTTCAACTGAGAAAATAGGATAAATACCTAAGCTGAAAAATCCTGTAGAAGGCTTTAAAACCACAGGTAGCGTAAAGGAAGAAGGATCCACCTCGGCTAACTGATCGAGGTCGAACTCTTCGAAAACATAATCGGGGAATAAGGGCGCCAATACACGACGGCATTCCGCTTTATCTTTACAAAGCGAAATAGCACGAGCAGTTTGTTTGTCACAATAGCGCTTAACCTCATCAAGATACGCTTCGGAAAAAGCAATAATACGCCCTTCAGCAGCCTTTGAGTTGTCAACGATGTTAAGTTTTTGCCTTCCGCCACGTAGCGACGAGCAGGCTCATTATCAAAAATTGGCTCTTGGGTAGCTTCTGCGAATTCAAAAACTTCCGGCGAGATATAAGTATCATCAAGCACGAGCATGTGCGGGTTCCTTTCTTTAAAGAAATACAGGCGATTACTTGGGAAAACATAGATTAATGCAGTTTTCCAGGCGCCATTGTATCAAAGAAAATGGTTTAAAGATGTTCTAGTTTGACGCGAAAGCTTAAGGCACGTGGTGTAGGGAGCGCATCAAATTGAATCACGTAGGCACGCTTTTCAGAATCGATTTCCTGAATTACACCTTCCCCAAACACTGAGTGCAGAACTCTATCACCTGGCGCGAATTCAGGAACCGAAGACATCTCCGAAATCCATTTATCCGTAAACCCGTAAGCGCTTCGCGCTTGTTGCATTTGCACTTCAGAAGGTGGATTCGAAAATTCTAAAGTGGTTGGATCGATATCAAGAAGGAAACGAGAGGGATATCGAGGCATATTTTCATGCCCCGTGCCTTCTGCTTCCGTTAAATACAGTCCATCACGCGCTCGAGTAAAGGCGACGAATGCCAATCTGCGTTCTTCTTCCATAGCTTCAAACGTCATAGTTTTGCGTGAAGGTAAAATGCCTTCCGAAAAAGAACAAAGAAACACATGCGGAAATTCCAAGCCTTTAGCAGAATGAATAGTCATTAAGCGGACTTTATCTTGAGCATCATCAAAAGCATCTAAATTCGAAAGTAACGCCACCTGAGATAAATAATGCTCTAACGTTACTTCTTCACCGCAGGTAGTTTCAAATTCATAGATAGACTGTTTAAGTTCTGCTAAGTTATCCAATCTCTCTTGACTGCCTTCGGTTCGCAATGCTTTCTCGTAACCGCTTTCGTTAAGAATTGCTGAAAGCACTTCAGATACAGGACGACCTTCGTATTCGTAACGAAAATGCTCAACAAGCGTTAAAAAGTTCTTTAGCTTTTGTTCCTTTGAAGATTTCATTATCGATCGTAAATTGAAGTGCCTCATATAATGAACAACCGCGATTTTCGGCTTCTTCTCGCAAAAAAGCCATTCGTCGCTTACCTAAGTTACGCTTTGGAGTGTTTGATGATTCACGTAAAGGAAAGATCGTCTTGGTATGCAACTATGCGCAAATACGAAAGGGCATCTTTAATCTCTTTTCTGCCAAAAAAGGGAACTCCGCTATAAATCGTATGAGGGATACGGGCTTTTAAAAAAGCTTCTTCAATAGATCGTGAAGCATAATGAGCTCGATACAAAACAGCAATACCGCGATAAGGAACTCCTGCCTTATGAAGAGATTCCACTCCCTGGGCAATCCAACGCGCCTCTTCAGCAGAAGACTTGGCATGACGCCAAACGGTTGGTCCATGATCTGAACGAACAGCAACTAAATCTTTTGGAATACGTTCTTTGTTCTTGGCGATGAGAGAATTAGCTACCTCTAGCACCTGAGGAACCGAACGATAGTTTCAAGCATCATTATGGTATGGGCACCTTGAAAACGTTTGTCGAAATCGAGCAAAAAGCGCACATTAGCACCACGCCACGTATAAATTGTCTGATCAGGATCGCCCACCACAAAAAGATTTTGTGATAGGCCGCCAAAACCTCCATCAACTGATATTGAATAGCATCAATGTCTTGAAACTCATCAATCATGATGTATTCCAAACGCTGTTGCCATTTCAAACGAATTTCTGGATTTTGCGCAATATGTGGAGCACAAACACAAGAAGATCATTGTAGTCAACGCCGAAACACTTCTTCTCTTGATAAAGATATCCGTAAAAAATAATGTCGTGAGGCTTAGTTGCAGACCAATATTTCTTATAAAGATCCTCTAAAGAAAGCGAAAGCATATCCCGATAGTATTCAGGATGCTCTACCAACTTTGCATTTCTATCATGTCGCGCGCTTGGGAGAAAGACATATTGCGCAACGTAAGACCGCGCTCTTCATAAATAATTTGAAGCATTGCATCAATATCGCCATTATCCAGCACCAAGAAGCTCTTAGGATATTGAATTTCGTGTCCGTCTTCCCGCAGTATCGAAACGCAAAATCCATGAAAGGTATTAATGTAGCCTGTATCATTTCCGCCCGTTAACTGCTTGATGCGAGTGCGCATTTCATTCGCAGCTTTATTGGTGAAAGTCACACACAAAATATTACCCGGAAGAATACCGAGTTCGTTAACAAGATACGCAAAGCTTCAGTCAAGTGCGTGTTTTACCTGTGCCTGCGCCCGCAATTACTCGCACATACCCTTCTGTAGTAGTAACCGCCTCGATCTGGGCAGCATTCAAGCGTTGATGAAATGATGAATTATCTTCATTCGAAGCAGACAAGGAGTTAAACGATACCATTCCATGAGAAGCAGCATTATCTACCTCAAAGCTAGAATTATTTGCAAGTTCTTCCATGCAGAAACCAAACCACTGATTGATGTTTAGATATAAAGCAAGCCTACCATAATTCGTACATTTGTTCTATTGTTTTATTACACAAAGAAGGGATGGCTACTCATGCTAAAAGGAGAGCTTTAAGCAAGAATGCAAATTTCAACATGCTGATGCAGAAAGATTCTGAGCCGCCGCAAAATCCAACACTGTTCCTCATCCTGTTTAATAGTTGTAAAGGTTTCACATTCTTTCGGAACTCTTTTCTTTCTCGCTTCCCGCAAAGTGCTATTTCGCTGGTATTCTTTCCTGTACTAGTTTTACGAAATGCTATTACTACCCAGAGGTATTCATGACTATCGAATATGAACAAACCTATCAGTGCGCACTGGCGACTTTGACCGCTTTGCCCACCTTCTCCCTCTTCCATCTTGGATGTATTTCAAGATGTTGCGGGAGTTAATGCCGAAAATGTTCCTGGCATGACATGGAAAGAATTGACTGATGCTGGCTTATTTTGGGTAGTTACGCGCATAAGTACGAGGTTATCGAGACACCTCAGCTTCACGAACAGGTAATTGCCCGCACCTGGCCTCTTGCTCCTACTCGTTTAGGCTTTCAACGCGAGTACACTATGAGAAAACTAGATGGCACTCCTCTGGTAAAGTGCAGTTCCGACTGGATTTTAATGGACTATCAAACCCGTAGTTTTGCTTCTGCTCGCGATTTCTATAAAGGTCCGCAAGACTTTTCCGAAGAAAAAGTCTTCGACAAAAACTTCGCAAAATAAAGACCTTTGAACCCGAGGATCAAGGCATTGAAGACGTTGTTTCATTTGTTGATATCGACATCAATGGACATGTCAACAATTCAAAGTATCCCAATTTTGTCATGAATGCCTTGGAATTAAGCGAAAACGAAACTATCAAAACTTTTCAAATTGACTATCGCCACGAATTGCGTTTGGGCGATCGCGTACGCGTACACTCAAAACGTGATGGCAAAACCATCACTTCCCTCGGCATCTCTGTAGAAGGAGAGCATGCTGGAGAATGCATGTTTGCAACCCAGATTGAATTGGCATAGCTCTACATTTCGTTTGCTACTTTTTTATCCTCGAGTCTATAGGCAAGCATTTTAGCCACAAACACGAGCACTATACCAATTACCGAAATAGCGCCCGCTACCGTAAAAGCAGGAACATAGGTGCCAAGTCGTCTCTACCGTTGAAGCAGCAATCATCGGACCAACAAAAGATGCTACCGTATAGCCGGGGTATACAAACGAATAGTTCTGGCCAAAGTTCGCAGACCCAAATGCGTCTCCCACGATCGCAGGCACAATTGACATAGTTCCACCAAAACATGCCCCCACTACGCTAACCGCCAGCAAGAACGTAATAAAGGTAGTGGCATGACCGAGCAATAAAACCATAACAATGGCGTTTATTACCAGTGAAATAATAAGCGCGTTATAGCGACCAATCGCATCAGAAACAAACCCAAAGCCAAAACGTCCCAAAAAACTACCGAAAGCCATTACGCTTACCATAATCGCGCCTTCAGAGGCAGTTAGATGAGCCAATTCTTGACCAATATCAGAAGCATGACCCGTAACCATTAAGCCACTGGTAGAAGAAACCATAAGCGCAGCAAATAGTACATAAAAGAGGGGCTGTTTTACCATTTGCGTAGAGCTAAAAGAAACTTCTCGATGTACTGAAAGTCGTTCAATTTCTTTGGTAGTCCGCTTTAATCGAGCAGGCTCTTCTCCTGGATTTACCCCCTCATCAGTTTCGCAATTCTTCGCACGAACCGCACCACTTGCAGTCGCATTTGCTGTAGCACTTACTAAAACCTCATCTTCGTGTTCAGCGGTATCTTTTGAACTCCAACCTTTGGCGTCCATCCTGCAGGAGGAACGTAAAGTAACCACGAGAACACGAGATACACTACAAGCCAAACCGCTCCCACAATATGAAAAGCGGTGGATACATCAAAGGCTTCAATAAGCCAATTACCTGCTGGAGCAAAAATCATAGGACCTAAGCCAATAGCACCGATACAAACGCCATTCGCAAGTCCTCGTTTATCAGGAAACCATTTAGTCACTACCGCAACAATAGTGTTGTAGAGCATGCCGTTTCCGGCACCTGCAAAGCCACTATAAAAAAGGTAAAGCATGGGCAAATTGTCAGCAAAACCCGAACAGAACCATCCAAGGCCGAATAAAACACCTGCGCCTAATACAATAAAGCGAGGCTGAGTATGACGCTGTAGCCAACCAGCCAACATGCTCGAAAAACACGATGCTAACAAGAATAGCGAATAAATCATTGAGACTTCAGAAGTGGTAAAACCAAATTCTTCCATCAAAGGCTTGTTGAAAATACTCCACATATAGATAGCGCCTGTGCCAAGCGCAGTAAAAGCACCTGCAGCCAAGATAGCTTCACGTGGAAGATTTGTTGATGCTGTTCCCCTAGACATGGCTCCCCTCCTCGCTCTGCTGCCTTGCAGTACTTAGCTAACATTCCAGAGCCAACGTAACATCAATCCTTCATTTCCCCCAATGAAGGACTCTTTCATTTTACGTTTCCCTATTCCCTCATTTCTCCAAAAATGAGTAAATTTGCACGATAGAACGATTTGAAATTGTTATCGCATGAAGAACCTCACGTTATAGACCAAGGTCAAAACTGTTTTTTAAAGTTAACGTATCCAAAACTCCCACAACTCGGCGATCTGTCATACTATGACTAATTAATAGGATCTATCTCGGTAGTAAACCCAGAAATTAATCTTTCTGGCAAGGATAATCAGAGCATTGCGTATTACGCAGTAAGTGAAAGGAACAATCATGATTGTTACCACAACACAATCCATCGATGGTTACAAAATTACGGGTTACTACGGAATCGTATTTGGCGAAGTAATTACCGGCATCAATATTTTTTAAGGATTTCGGCGCAGGTATTCGCAACATTGTTGCGGTCGTAGCCAAGGTCATGAAGATGAACTCCTTAGCGCGCGCAATGAAGCTCTTCAAGAACTTGAGCAACGTGCCGCCGAAATGGGCGCTCATGCGGTTGTAGGAGTCGACATGGATTACGAAGTTCTTGGCCAAGGCAACATGTTGATGGTTACTGCATCGGGAACTGCTGTTACCGTAGAAGCAATTTAAATTCCATCGGCCTTACCTCAATAATCTTGCATAAGTTCAAACCAATACAAAACCGCCACCCCAAAAAAAATCAAGGATGGCGGTTTATTTTACTTTTGCCCTATTTTGATTTCGCCTAGATCGCAAATCTTTTATCGCTGATTCCTTTTGCAAAAGGAACAAGTAAAAGTTTAACTTTGTTTAGATTTCGATCTTAGCGCCCATCAACTTAGCGAACTCGCGAACAATAGCAGTGTCGCCTGGCCATGCAGGAGCCGTTACTAAATTGCGGTCTACTACAGCTTCATCCATACCAGCTTCTACATATTCGCCGCCCGCAAGCGTTACATCAGGACCTACTGCAGGATAGGCAGTTGCCTTATAGCCCTCTAATACTCCAGCTGCAGCCAAAACCTGAGGACCATGGCAAATAGCAGCAACAGGCTTACCAGCCGCAAAGAATTCTTTTACGATTTCGATTACACGAGCATTCAAACGAATATACTCAGGAGCGCGACCACCAGTAATAAACAGGCCTTCATACTCTTCGGTCTTTACTGCATCGAAATCTGCCGTCAAGGCAAAGTTATGACCGCGAAGTTCTGTATAGGTCTGTTCACCCAAGAAGTCATGAACAGCAGTTGCGACGGTTTCACCAGCTTTCTTATCAGGGCAGACCGCATCCACCTGATAACCTAATACGGATAAAGCCTGAAAAGGAACCATGGTCTCATAGTCCTCGGTGAAATCGCCGCATAATAAAAGTATTTTTTTCGTCATACAAACCCCTCCTTTGTGGAATTTTGTCTTTTATTGATTGTAGCACGTTATGAACATGTTCATTTTTTCCTCGAAATGATTTTTTCTTTCCTCTTGTCAACTGTGTATAGTGTGTATATACTGTATATATCATGATAAACACAGTTGAAAGTTTAAGAAGCGCACTTAAGCTTTCACCGTTGAAGAAGACTCCGGAATCTTCTTCAGTCTTCGGCAACCGGGTCGAAGGCATCATCCATGACAACCAATAAAGCAAACCGATACTTTAATTATTCTGGCAAAATGCAATCTTTATCTGTTACTTGTCAACCCAGATAAAAAACATTTGCCACTTATAAAAAGGAGGGCTCATCGAGAGTGGAAATAATTATTTCAAATTCAAGCGATAAGCCCATTTATGAACAAATATCTTCGCAGATAAAAGATGCCATTTTATCGGGAGATCTCTCAACCGGAGAAGCACTTCCTTCCATTAGGGCACTTGCAGGCGACTTGCATGTAAGCGTCATTACCACCAAACGTGCTTATTCCGACCTGGAAGCACTGGGTTTTATCGAAACCAAACAAGGAAAAGGAAGTTTTGTTGCAGGCGGGAATTTAGAACTACTACGAGAAGAGCGTCTACGTCACGTTGAAGCACTTTTACAAGAAGCACTTGATAGTGCAGAAACTGCAGGAATATCCCTTCCTGAACTCCATGATATGCTCGATACACTCGCAGAATCTTAGTTTCATTATCTTCCCCTCTTTTACCTGAAGGGATTGAATCATGTCTGATATTTTGAAAGTAACCAATCTGATCAAGCACTACGATCAGTTTACTCTTGACCAAATAAATCTCACCGTTTCTGATGGCGATATTACCGGTTTTGTCGGAAGCAATGGCGCAGGAAAAACAACAACAATCAAAGCCATCCTTGGTCTTATAAGCTACGATGGCGGCGAGATAGGACTGTTTGGAAACACCTGCAGTACCTCGGGAATCCCCATGGCGGCAAAACAACGTATTGGAGTGGTTTTTGACACTATCCCCTTTCCCAACGATTGCCACATTTCAGATGTAGCAGCTATAGGAAAAGCCTCCTATTCCAACTGGGATCAATCCTATTTCAAAAAGCTTTCGAATTCTTTTGGATTCGCTGAGACAAAGGAAGTTAAATCGCTTTCCCGTGGCATGGGAATGAAATTACAGCTCGCTTTTGCACTTGCCCATCATCCCGATTTCCTTATTCTCGACGAAGCAACCGCCGGCCTCGATCCACTTGCACGAGATGAAGTACTAGAAATGCTGCGCGATTTTATGAACAAAGACTATCGCGGCATCCTCCTTTCAAGCCATATCACCTCTGACTTGGAGAAAATAGCTGATTATGTCGTATGCGTAGATGAAGGTAAACAGATTTTCACAAAGGCAATTGATGAAATATGCGATATCGCCGGTATTGCTCATTGTCGTGCAAGTGAAGCTGAAGAACTTCTGCAAGCAAACCTCTTTGAACCCCGTAGCTTACGCATTATTCGCAGCAGTTACAGCACCGACATTTTAGTTCCCGACCGCATAGACCTCTCCCGTGCTTTCCCCTCTATCGCCTGCGATCGTACAATCCGGAAGACTACATGCGTTTATGCTCAAAGGAGAAATCCGATGAAAACTATGATTCTTTCTGACCTTATCGTTATGCGTCGTAACCTTATCCAATTATTCTTAACCTGCCTGATAATTACTATCGTAATCACCCTTGCCATGAATAATACTCTTGCGGTGGTTGGAGGCTGCTTTGGCGCAATGATCCCGCTGCTTTATCTATTTTCTATCGCTGCTTATGACGAGATGAATGAATGGCAAACATATCGATTAACCCTGCCTACCACACGCAAAGATATCATGATTGGTCGTTATGCAAGTCTCTTGATTGTCGCTCTTGTATCTGCTCTAGCAGGAATCATTGTTTCTTATATCACTGGTTTTATTATCGAGCTGATATCGCCGCAATCAGCAGCTGATTTCGGATCATCGTGGAACTACACCAGCCCCAACGGAGAATTCCTTTCAACGCTTTCCTTTTCCGTTAATCCCCCTGAAGCAATTTTTGGAAGCGCATTAGGCGGAGCAGCAATGGCATTATTCTTAGGTGCTCTCACCCTTCCAGTAATTGCTAAGGTTGGCATGACAAAGGGTGCACGTTTTGTTCCCGTCGTTGGTGTTGTGCTGTTTTTACTCGTATTTGTCTCGTTTGGAGAAGGCGGTCCCTTGGCACCCTACGTTCCTGACACCATCCAATGGTTCTTTACCGCAGACGATGCGATACTGTACCTTATCGCGGGATTATGTATTGGTTCGCTCGTACTTTACGCAATTAGCCTGATCATATCGATCAAGCTCTATCAAACCAGAGAATTTTAATGTTCAGTTTTGTGTAACCCGAATCCGATAAAAGACGTATCTACATTCGTAGTACCCCCAAACTTAAGAGCAAGTCGGAATATAACGATTTGCTCTTTTTTTACATTTAGCTCTCGGTAATCTGCGAAAATGAATTACTTGAACATACGTATCTTCAAGAGTATCCGAAAGGAGGAAGCATGATTGAATACTTCATCATGATAAAGCGAGTAACTCTCTTATCCGAGTTCCCACCGAACAGCCTGGCTGCTGGATCGCCCTCTTTGAACCAACCCCGAGGAACTAGAGGAAATATCTCAGCGCTTTCACATTGATGAAGACGATATCGCAGCTCCTCTCGATCTTGAAGAAATTTCTCGTATCGAACGCAACGAAGACTACGTTATGTTCATTGTTGACACGCCACTTCATGACAAGTCATCAGGAGAAAAGCGTTACAAAACAATTCCTATTGGAATTTTCCAAACAAAAGAGCATGTGATTTCAGTCTGCTCAGTTTATCGTGTACCCCTTATCCGCATCTTAAAATCGCGCTTTGAGGATCTCCACGATACAAGCAATACCCAGCAGTTTGTAAGCGATATCCTCATCGCTTCTTCTCAGGCATACTTTAATTCGCTTCAAGCGCTCGACAAACGCCGTCGAACTTTAACTGCAGCTATTGAACGTCCTACGCGAAAAGAAATTAGAAGAACTTTATGCACTAAATGATTCTTACGTGTACATTCAAACTTCTCTGGCAACTAACAATACAGTTTTTGAACGTTATCGCCGCTATGTAGCAGCATCGGGCGATTTAGATTTAATCGAATTATTTGACGACGTTATCGTTGAGCATCAACAGGCGCTTGAAACCACGAAAATTTATTCAGGAATTCTAGATTCTGCATTGACCATTTCGGATTGATCATGGATTACGATTTGAACCACACCATGCAATTAGTGGCAACCCTTACGCTCGTGCTCTGCATTCCTACCATTATCGGTGGACTATTCGGGATGAATCTCGAAGGCATTCCTCTTGCAGATTCCCCGTATGGATTCGCCATTGTTACGGGAATGGCAGCAGTTATTTGGCAGTTTTGCTTCTTATACTAAAGAAGCTCAAATGGTTCTAGCTCATTCACTGTCTACCCTCTGCCAAAACAAAATGTGACTTCATCACTGACATACTGCGGAAAACTCGATATGGTTTATCCAGCAAATTCAAAACTCAAACGCTCTTTGAATGATTAAGACCGCTCAGTGATTAAGGCCGCTCAGCAACTTTTCTCATTAGGGGCAATAAGGCAAGGTGAAGCAATTATGGGACTTTTTTCTTTATTCGGAGGCGGAAGCAACATTAACGATCTCGTTGAAGAAGCACGGCAAACAGAAAATGCCGTCATTATTGATGTGCGCACTCCCGCAGAATACAAACAGGGCCATATCAAAGGTGCCTACAATATCCCTCTCGATCAAATTGACACAGTAAAAAAGACGGTCAAAAACACCAGCACCCCGCTCTACTTTTATTGTGCCAGTGGAGCTCGAAGCGGAAACGCAGCCCGCTATCTCCAAAACTCAGGCTATGAAAACGTCAGGAACATGGGAGGTATCTCATCTTGGCGTGGTGATATCATTAAAGGATCTAAGTAAACTTTTCCGCCATCTTTTCGCTATATCTATCTAGAGAAAAAGAGGAACGTCATGAAAGTAGTAATTGTTGGTGGTGTAGCAGGCGGAGCAACCGCCGCAGCACGTCTTCGGCGCTTAGACGAACATGCTGAAATTATCATTATTGAACGCACACATTTTGTATCCTATGCAAACTGCGGACTGCCCTACTATATCGGTGGCACCATAACTGATCGAAATAAGCTTACCCTGCAAACACCAGAAAGCTTTCATAACCGCTTTAATATTGAAGTGCGCGTAGATCAAGAAGTAACCAAGATTGATCGTGCAGTTAAACAGGTAGCGATCCATAATCTTGCAACAGGCGAAACCTACACCGAAACCTACGATAAGCTTATTCTTTCACCTGGCGCGCACCCTGTTATACCCGATTTACCTGGCATTCATTCTTCACGAATTCACACCTTACGCACCGTTGAGGACACCTTTGCCATTGCCGATTTTATCGAGTACGAGCAAACAGCTCATCAAGACAAACCATTTCGCACAACCATCGTAGGTGGCGGATTTATTGGACTCGAAATGGCTGAAAACCTCGTAGAACGAGGCATAGAAGTTACCGTATTACAGCGCCCGAATCACCTTATGCATTCGCTTGATAATGACATTGCCTCTCTTCTGCATAATCGCATGCGCGAAGC
>ENA-OQDF01000121-OQDF01000121.1-human-gut-metagenome-genome-assembly--contig:-NODE-121-length-27512-cov-1.711777_pt1 | contig 27512 bp, 56 predicted proteins | sample MGYA00242769_ERZ504597 | MGnify/ENA primary metagenome ERZ504597 (study PRJEB26092, sample SAMD00036305) | human gut metagenome | host: Homo sapiens | study: EMG produced TPA metagenomics assembly of...
TTTTTCCCAGTCCCCACTGATCCATCGTCAGCAGGAATGTAAGTTGTCAGTTCTTCATCTCTACGGATCGCGTTCATATTTGTATAAAGTCCCTCACCCGGCTGGAATCCATATTTGTATAATGCCATACGTTTCCATTTTGCAAGGGAATGTACAACTTCTATTGTCTCTCCCGGAACGCCTGCGATATCAAACTGTACCGGTCTTTCCACACCGTTCAGGTCATCGTTCAGACCACTGCTTTTTTCTACGAATAACGGTGCAGAGATTCTCTCCAGATTCATCTCTTTTCCGAATTCCTTCTGGAACGTGTCACGAATGTACTTGATTGCTTCCTGTGTCTCTCTTACGCTTAAGCGAGGGTCATAATGTTCTGGTAATATTAATCCCATTTTTTCTGTCTCCTTTTTGTCTGCTGTATATTTTTATGAAATTCTTTGCTCACTGATTACTCTTCTTCAAATACTCTCTGTGCATAATATACGGACTGCATTGCATCTTTGCCGTAAAAATCTGCCCCGATCATATCTGCATAATCCTGATTCAGCACAGCTCCCCCTACCATGACTTTACATTCAGGTTTACGTTCTCTCAATAACTTGATGGTCTCTTCCATGCTTACAACCGTTGTCGTCATAAGCGCGCTTAGACCTACCAGCCGGATATCCTGCTCCACTGCAGTATCTACGATCACTTCCGGTGGTACATCTTTCCCCAGATCGATCACATCAAAACTGTAATTCTCCAGAAGGACTTTTACAATGTTCTTACCAATATCGTGAATATCTCCTTTTACCGTTGCGAGAATGACCTTATTCTTCGCCTGGACTTCCCCGCCTTCCTGTGCGAGTACATCCTTGATCACTGCAAATGCGATCTTTGCCGCATCGGCACTCATCAGAAGCTGCGGCAGGAAGACAGTTCCCTTTTCAAATCCTTTTCCTACCGTATCCAGTGCTGGGATCAGATGTTCATTGATGATCTCCAGCGGTGCCTGTTCCTTTAACAGTTCTCCTGTTGCATGATGTGCTTCTTCTTTCAGACCTTTTTCGATGGCCTCTTTTAAAGTCAGTTTCTGCCTTGCTGCCGGTGCAGGTGTTCCTGCTTTCTGACTGCCATATACACGGATATACTCCTCGCAGTTCTTATCGTAATTCATCAGCGCACAGAATGAATAATACGAGCGCATCATATCCTCAGAAGAAGGATTAATGATCCCCGCACTTAATCCATTCTGCATGGCCATCGTATAGAAATTTGAATTAACTGCCGGACGTACGGAAGACCGAACGAAATGTTCGATACACCAAGAACCGTACAGACACCATAAATCTCCCTGACTTTTTTGAGTGCTTCCAGCGTGACCTTCGCACCTTCCGGTTCAGACTGATCGTCATTGCCAGCACATCGATCACGATGTCTTTTTTGTCAATGCCGTATTTCTTCGCTTCTTCGATGATTTTTCCTGCCACACGGACTCTTCCGTCTGCGGTTGCCGGGATTCCGTCCTCATCGATCGTAAGACCGATCACAACACCTCCGTAACGCTTAATAAGCGGGAAGACAGCATCCATATTTTCCTGTTTTCCATTTACAGAGTTCACCATCGGCTTACCGTTATAGATACGCATCGCCGCTTCCATTGCTGTGATATCAACGGTATCGATCTGAAGCGGCAGGCTTGATACGCTTTGCAGCTCCATGATGACTTCTTTCATCATCGCCGGTTCGTCAATATCCGGAAGTCCTACGTTGACATCCAGAATATGTGCTCCCTTATCCTGCTGCGTAATCCCCTCTTTCAGGATATAATCCATGTCGTGGTCTTTTAATGCCTGTTTGAATTTCTTCTTACCGGTCGGATTGATTCTCTCTCCGATGATCATCGCTTGCCGCCAAGGATGACCGCATGTCCGTAAGAAGATACCATTGTGATATCTTTCTTTGTTGCCGGCTTTACGCTCATCTCTCTGGTCTCTCAACCATCTTCTGGATATGTGCAGGTGTTGTTCCACAACATCCGCCGATCACATGCGCTCCCATCTCTACGATTTTGCCATATATCCGGCAAACTGTTCCGGTTCTACATCATAATAGACTTCCCCGTCACGCTGCTTCGGAAGTCCTGCATTCGGTTTTACGATGATCGGAACCGATGCGTATTTCAGAATATCCTCCAGGATCGGAAGCATCTGTTCCGGTCCCATACCACAGTTGATTCCAAGTGCATCCACGCGGAGTCCCTCCAGCATGGCAATCACTGCCGGGACATCTCCACCTGTCAGAAGTTTTCCCTTTTCATCAAAGATCATGGTTGCAAATACCGGAAGTGACGTATTCTCTTTTGCTGCAAGTACTGCTGCTTTCACTTCGTAACTGTCACTCATGGTCTCGATATGGATCAGATCTGCTCCTGCTTCTTCTCCATAGATCATGGTCTCTTTAAATGCCTCATATGCATCTTCAAAAGAAAGATCACCCATTGGTTTTAATAATTTACCCGTCGGGCCCACATCTAACGCTACATAAGTCGTTCTTCCATCATGCACGCCGAGCTCTGCGGCCTTTTTCGCATTTTGGATCCCGGCCGTCACGATTTCTTTCAGTCCATACTTGGAATCATGAAATTTGATCGCATTGGCACCAAATGTATTGCTAAGCACGATATCACTGCCGGCTTCGAAATATGACTTATGAATATCAACGATCTCTTCTGCATGCTCCAGATTCCAGACTTCCGGAAGTTCTCCTGGCTGCAATCCTTTTGACTGCAGAAGCGTTCCCATGCCGCCATCAAAGTATAATAATTCTTTTCCCAGTCGTTCTAATAACATCTGTCTGCTCCTATCCTTTCCTGTATCTTATGACCTGCGATATGCGCAGTCCTTCTTCTGACACACTTCACAACCTTTGATATGGCAGGAAGTCTCTGTTTCACTGAGACCGATCACTGCCGTCACCGATTTTGACGGTGTCAGCATATTGCCGCCGGTAAGTGTCAGCCCGATCTTCTTTGCCGTATCCAGCATACGGAGGATTATATCCTGATGTGCAATATCAAAGTCTCCATATCCAGGACTGAATCTCGGTCTGATATAATAACCCTCTTTCTTCATATCTGCTTCCAGAGCAGTCTGCCATTTATCCAAATATTCTTCCAGCATAGCAGCCGCACACGCCTGAAGTGTTACCACTCTTGCCATATCTCCGATGGAATATTTCCGCAATAGCAGATCAACTTTCGGTCCAAGCGTTGCACCTAGCAGCACTGCTTTTTTACATCCCGTCAGATTTTTATAAAGATTTTTACTGTGGATATCCAGATTTCCCAGAAGGATTCTTCACTCTCCGGGAATTCTAATTCAAAATGCGGTAGACGATCCTGCCGCACGCCTCCTGGGAAAGTTCTTCAAAACAGCTTTCCACAAGCTTCAGCGTATGATCATCTACCGCATGTCTGCCATATCCCAAGTAACGAATTGCTTCTTTCGTTCTTGCGTCCATTTTGCTTCCTCTATTTATTCAGAATCTCTGAAAGATTTGCCTGGATTGCCGCAGCAACCTCCGGTTTATTCATAGAATATACGTGAACATGGTTAATGCCATTTGCGAACAGATCGATGATCTGGTCTGTCGCATACGCAATACCTGCCTGCTGCATTGCTTTCGGATTATCTCCAAAGCGATTCTAACGATTGCTTTGAATCTCTCCGGAAGGTTGGTTCCGGACATAGACAGGATTCTCTTTACCTGATTTGCATTTGTTACCGGCATGATTCCCGGAATAACCGGAACGGTAACACCCTTTTCTCTCGCTCTATAGAGGAAATTATAAAGAATATTGTTATCAAAAAACATCTGTGTAGTCAGGAAATCTACACCACAGTCTACTTTCTGTTTCAGATGTGCAATATCATCCTTCTTATGTTCGGACTCTACATGTCCTTCCGGATAACATGCAGCCCCGATGCAGAAATCTCCCTGACTCTTGATATCCTCGATCAGCTCATATGCATACTGATAATGATTCGGAAGTGGGAATTCACTCTCTTGTGGAATATCTCCTCTGAGAGCAAGGATATTCTCAATTCCTGATGCCTTTAACTGATCGATTACCTGATGTACTTCTTCTTTTGTTGATGATACACAAGTAAGATGTGCAAGGCTTGGTACATTATATTTATCTTTGATATGTGATGCAATCTTTACAGTATTCTTACTGGTACCGCCGCCTGCACCATATGTAACACTCATATATGACGGTTTCAATTCTGCAATTGCTTCTGTCGCCTTTAATACTCCTTCATATGCTGCATCTGTCTTCGGAGGAAATACCTCAAAAGAAAGATGCGGTGTCTTTTCTACTAATATATCACTGATTTTCATATTTTTTCTGTCGTTCTCCTTTAGTCTGTTTTTACATTCCTTCGTATAATTCTTCGTACTGTTTTGCAGAATTCTTCCATGAGAAGTCTTTATTCATGGCACGTTCAACAATCTTGTTCCAGTCACGCTTCTTATCGTAATAGATCTGTTCTGCATAACGTACAGTTGCCAGCATCTCATGTGCATTGTAGTTCATGAAGCTGAATCCTGTACCGGTCTTTTCATACTCATTGTATGGCTCTACCGTATCTTTTAATCCACCTGTCTCGCGTACAATCGGGACTGTTCCGTAACGCAGACTCATCAACTGGCTGAGTCCGCATGGTTCAAACAGAGATGGCATAAGAAATGCATCACAGGATGCATAGATCTTATGGGACATTGCTTCTGAATAATAAATGTTTGCAGATACTTTTCCCGGATATTTCCAGGCAAAATGACGGAACATATTCTCATACTGCTCTTCCCCTGTACCAAGAACTACGATCTGTACTGCATCCTGACACAGTTCATCCATTACATAGGCAACAAGATCAAAGCCTTTCTGATCTGTCAGTCTGGAAACCACACCGATCATCATGGTCTTCTGGTTTTCCTCCAGACCAAGTTCTTTCTGAAGTGCGATCTTATTCTTGATTTTTTCTTTACGGAATTGCTGACATCATAATTTCTCTCAATCTTATTATCTGTCAGCGGATTATAATCTTCGTAGTCAATTCCATTTACAATTCCTGACAGACAATTTGCCCTTGCATTCATAAGACCATCCAGCTTTTCACCATAGAATGGTGTCTTGATCTCTTCTGCATAGGAATTACTTACCGTCGTCACTCTGTCTGCATATACAATTCCACCCTTCAGGTAGTTTGCATCCTTATATGCCTCCAGTTTATCCGGTGCGAAATAATACTGAGGTAATCCGGTAATATCTCTGACACGCTTCGGATCCCATGTTCCCTGGAATTTCAGATTATGTATGGTCATGACCGTCTTGATTCCACGGTAAAATTCATTGCCATATCTGAAATTATCCAGATAGATTGGAACCAGCCTGTCTGCCAGTCGTGACAGTGAATGATATCTGGTCTGAAATCAATCAATGGAAGTGCGCTTAATACAGCTTTTGAGAAGAATGCAAATTTTTCAATATCCGCATATATATCACCGTACGGTGCATATCCGTTAAAGTAATACTCGTTATCTATAAAATAAAACCTGATTCCGTCGTATTCCATTTCAAGAACACCTACATACTGCTTTCTCCAGTTCAGATCCATATAAAAATGTGTGTGATACTGAAGTTTTTCTTTCCATTCATCTTTCATGCACATATACTTCGGAAGCATTACACGCACATCGAATTTTTCTTTATCAAAATATTTTGGTAATGAGCCGACAACATCAGCAAGTCCTCCTGTCTTGATAAATGGGACTGACTCAGATGCCGCAAATAATATTTTCTTCATTGCATTTTCCTCCCAACCTTAGAATACTTATCATTATAACGTATTTATTCAGAATAAAAGGGTTGTTTACCGGTTTTTATTTTCCAGACGGATCGTATCTGCGATCAGTGCAATAAATTCCGAGTTTGTCGGCTTACCTTTTCCGTTGCTTACTGTATATCCAAAGAGTTCATCCAGTGTATCCAGTTTTCCTCTGCTCCATGCAACTTCGATTGCATGGCGGATTGCTCTTTCTACTCTGCTTGCCGTCGTCTGGTGCATCTTAGCGATCGTCGGATACAGAACTTTTGTGATTGCATTTAATACATCCATATCATCCACTGCATGATGATCGCATCTCTCAGGTAATGATATCCTTTGATGTGTGCCGGTATTCCGATCTCATGGATCATATCTGTCACCCTCGTCTCCAGATTATACTCCGGCTTCTTCTGCACTGTGCTTCCGGGTATTGCTTCAGAACTATTCCGCCTCTCTCCTTTTCCTGCATCTTTGATCCGGCTTAAGATCATATCATTGTGAAATGGTTTCATCACATAATAACTTGCTCCTTTTCGGAAAGCATCTTCTGTGATCCGTTCCTGTCCAACAGCCGTTACTATGATAAATTCCGGACGCTTGGTGATCTGGTCATCTGCATTTATTTTTCCATCACACTTAAACCATCGAGCTTAGGCATGATCAGATCCAGTAGTACTACATCCGGTTCTTTTTCTTTGATCAGATGATACATATCTTCTCCATTATTGGCTTTGCTATCAGATTCAGATCATGATCCTGCTCTATGATTTCCCCCAGCATATCCAAAATTCTCTCATTGTCGTCAGCGATTGCTACATTAACTTCTCTCATTTTACGTTATGCCTCCTTGTCCCTTAATAATCATGTCGAGTTTTATTATATAATTCCTGCAATTTCCGAACAAGAAAATGTTGTCGTAAAAACCTGACCTGCATCGACAATATTCTGATTATTCTACATGTTTCAGCATATTTTCGATAAAAATCCCATATCCCCTTGCAGGATCATTGACGAATACATGGGTGACTGCACCAGCGATTTTCCCGTTCTGAAGGATTGGTGCCCCGGACATTCCCTGTATGATTCCGCCTGTAATCTCAAGAAGTTCCGGATCTGTCACCTTGATCTCCAGACCTTTATTTTCTTCTTTTGTATGTTTGTCGGTTTTTGTTATACGAATTTTGTATTCTTTTACTTTTCCTTCTACACAGCATCGTATAACCGCATCTCCTTTTTGATCTCATCCGTTGCCATAATGCCGACCGGCTCTGTATTCCGGAACAGGTTGTCTGTACGTTCAAGGGTTCCGAATATCCCACAATCTGTATTTTTATCAATAGTTCCCAGAACATTATACCGGTTATAGACGATGATTCCTTCTATCCCGCCCGGTTCCCCTCCTGCTCCTTTCTGGATACTGCGAATGCTGGTCTCGTAGACCCTTCCGTCTTTAATCTCCATCAGAGTGTTCGTATCTGTGTCATGGATTCCATGCCCCAATGCTCCAAAACGACTGTCCGTGTTCAGAAATGTCACAGTTCCAAGCCCCTGTGCATTGTCCCTTACCCATATTCCCAGCATGTACTGATTCTTTTTATTCCGCACCGGTTTTATCTTCACATCCAGATATCCGGAATCTCTCCTGAGCTTTAGGACCACCTCTTCCGCATCCAGCTTTTTTAATGTGTCCTGCAGCCTCTTTTTATCGGCAATCTTCTTTCCGTTACATTCCACTATATAATCCCCGGCTTTCACAAGATGCCTGGCCGGTTCTGTCATTTCCCCATCCGCTCCGGTAATCTTCTCTGTACCTAAGACCATGACACCTTCCGTCTCCAGATAGATTCCAACCGGCATTCCTCCCGGGATCACAGTGTCCGAAGAAACCGTATCTGCACTTACTTCTTTTTTTCTCCCCTGTTCCTGCCGCTTTGTAATTTCATATCCTGCATAACCAAGGATAGATAACACAAGCAGCACAAGCAGGAATCTACGATACCAGTATTTTCTCATATCCCACACTCCATCCTGTCTTTTGTCTGCACAGCAATAAAAAAACAGACACTCTGTTACAAATGTCTGTCTTAGTATATGGTATTTCAGAAAAAAATACTCTGGATCTTTACGTTTTTTATTTCATCTGTGATGCCAGATTTTTCATCTCTCTGGCACTTTGCATCACCGTATCTGTGATCCTGCTCCGCCAAGGATCCTTGCAAGTTCTTCCACGGAATTTTCTTCATTCAATGGATAGATCTGCGTTCGTGTCACGGCATCTTCTGTCTTTTTTCAATCAAAAAATGCCGGTCTGCCATAGCTGCGATCTGCGCCAGATGCGTAATACAGATCACCTTGGTGTTCTTTTCCGATCAGTGCCATTTTTTCCGAAACCTTCTGAGCAGTACGTCCACTGATCCCGACATCGATCTCATCAAAGATCAACGTCTCGATCTCATCTTTGTCTGCCATTACCGCTTTGATCGCCAGCATAATTCTGGAAAGTTCCCCGCCGGATGCCACTTCTGTCAGCGGCTTCACCGGCTGTCCCTGGTTAAGCGAGATCCTGAATTCCACATCATCAATGCCATCTTTGGCATATTCTTTCTTTTCCGCAAAATGTATCTCAAACTGTACCTGTTCAAAATTCAGATCTTCAAGACCTTTCTGAATCTTTTTTTTCAAGCATTTTAGCCTTCTTCTGCCGCAGTGCCGAAAGCTTTCCTGCCAGTTCCAGATACTTCTGCGACAACTGCTCACAGGATTTCTCCAGTTCCTGCATATAAGTATCATAATTTTCCAGAATCCCGATTCGTTCTTCCTGCTTCTTACAGTATGCCATGATCTCTTCATAAGAATTCCCATACTTTGTCTTCAGATGATTGATCTCGTTCAGCCGCTTTTCTGTCTCATAGAATTCTTCATCCGAAAATTCACAGTTTTTCTGATATTCTGCCAGTCATGATTAAAATCATTCAGCAGATTGTCTACATCCGCCAACTGGGTATATAACTGTGACAGCTGTTCATCGGCATCCACAGCTTCCGACAGTGTTCGGAGTGCCCTTCCAAGCTTTTCGCTCGCACTTTCCCCATCTTCGCCCGTATACTGGTAGCATTCCGCAACACTTTGGGCAATCTTCTTTCCGTTACACATGCGCCGGTAACATGATTCCAGTTCTTCATCTTCGTGCTCTTTTAATTCTGCCCGGACGATCTCATCCACTTCAAACTTAAGAAAAGCCAGTTCCTTTGCCCTCTCGGATCCATTTGTTCCTGCTTCCGACAGTTCTCTTATTTTTCCTTTATACTGCTGCCATGTTTCCGCCACTTTTTCTTTCTGCTTTTTCGTTTCTTCTCCGGCAAATGCATCCACTATTGCCAGATGATTCTTTTTATAAAGCAATGACTGATGTTCGTGCTGTCCGTGAATATCGATCAGGATGGCGGATACTGCTTTAAGCGTCGCCATCTGCACCGTCTCTCCATTGATCTTGCTGACACTTCTTCCTTCCATCAGCCTTCTCTGAAGCGTAACAAACCCGTCCTCCGGGTAAACATCCAGTTCTTTTAATCTGCGGATCTGTCGTTCACTTTCTACCGAAAATGTCAGTTCTACCAGTCCGTATCTCGTTCCCTGTCGGAGGATATCTTTCGTGTATCTCCCGCCAAGAGCAAGATTGACCGAGCCAAGAATGATCGACTTCCCGGCACCGGTCTCTCCAGTTAATATGTTCAGTCCTCTGCCGAACTCTACTTCGATCTCATCGATCAAAGCCAGGTTTTTCACATGTAAATACTGTAACATGCATCCTCCTATAAGATAATCTTGCTGATCTTGTCCATTACTTTTACCGTGTCATCCACACTTCGGATCGCACACATGATCGTATCATCCTGCAATACTTCCGACAATCTCATTCCATTTCATTGCATCCAGTGCCGCACATACCGCACTTGCCATTCCCGCTACTGTCTTGATCACCAGGATATTCTGCGCCATATCCATAGACAGATATCCTTCTCTTAAGACACGGATATATTTTTCACTCATTGCACTCTCATGATGCTGATGCAATGCATATCTCTGCTTGCCGTTCTCAGACGGTATCTTTGTAAGCTTCAGGTCCCGGATATCTCTGGATACCGTTGCCTGTGTTACTTTAAACCCTTCCTGGTTCAGATATTCTGCCAGTTCTTCCTGCGTTTCAATATGATATTTGTTGATCAGTTCTATGATCTTCGCATGTCTGTTTACTTTCATCTCATCAATTTCCCTTCATCTTTCTCCGTAATATTTCCAAAAAACTGATTTTATTGATCTTCATTATCTTTGTCGTCTTTTCCGCCTTACAGATTGTCAGCTTATCCCCGGTCTGGATCGGCACACTGGTCGCACCGTCAAACGTGACCAGTACTTTTCGATATTTCCTCTTCGTCCTTCCCCGATCTCAATTACGATCTCATCGTCTGAAGACAGAACAATACTTCTTGTATTCAACGCATGAGAGCAGATTGGTGTGATCACGGTAAGTGACGCTGTCGGTTCCACGACCGGACCTCCGGCCGACAGATTGTATGCCGTAGATCCGGTCGGTGTGGATATGATAATTCCATCCGCTTCGTAAGATTCAAAAGTTCCCCGTTTACAAACAATTTGAAATAAATAATGCGCAGGTCATCGCCCCTTCGCGACACAACAATATCATTTAGCGCGACATCCTTTTCCCATCCTGAAATGTTCCTTCTAACATCATGCGTTCTTCATACAGATAATCACCCTGCAGCATCTGCGTGATATCTTCTTCCAGATTATTCACTTCTACTTCTGTAAGATACCCAAGCGTTCCCATATTGATACCCAAAATCGGAACATCTCTTTTCCAAAGTGTTCTTGCCACTTCAATCAGACTTCCGTCACCGCCGATCACGATCGCACAGTCTATCATGTCCGGAATCCGTTCCCTGATAATATTCTTTTCTGCATCCTTTTCACACAATGCACAGTTTCTTCCTGCTATCTCCAGCAATTCTTTTACTTTTCCTGTCACCGCATGATTCGTATCTTTCCCGTCATTGGTAACGATCCAAAACTTTTTAACATCTGCCTCTAACCTTTCGCAAGTGTAGCAAACGACAGATCTACCGTCTTTTCGACATCGATCTGCGGCGAGATTCTGTCAGTCGCTTCACATTTCTGTAAGTGGACCAGATATTCGATATTGCCTTCCGGTCCTTTGATCGGAGAAAATTCCAGATTCAGCACTTCAAATCCAATAGACATTGCATAATCGATCACTTTATGAATCACTTCTATATGTGTACTCTTCTCACGTACAACGCCTTTCTTTCCAACCTTTTCCCTGCCTGCTTCGAACTGCGGCTTGATCAATGCTACGATCTGTCCTTCATCCGTCAGATAATTACGGATGGGAAGCAGTACTTTCGTAAGTGAGATGAAGGATACGTCAATGGATGAAAACTGCACCGGTTCCCCTATATCTTCCGGTGTCACATAACGGATATTCGTCTTTTCCATACACACTACGCGTGGATCCTGTCTTAATTTCCAGTCAAGCTGTCCGCGTCCCACATCAATCGCAAATACCTTTACCGCGCCATTCTGCAGCATGCAGTCTGTGAATCCACCCGTAGAAGAACCTACATCCGTACATACTTTCCTTCTACGTTCACATCAAAGTTCTTAATTGCTTTTTCCAGTTTCAGTCCTCCGCGGCTGACATACGGAAGCGTATGTCCGCGTACTTCGATCATAGCTTCTTCCGGAAAAGTAGTCCCGGCCTTGTCTTCTTTTTGCCCATCTACATATACGATTCCGGACATAATGATGCTTTTGCCTTTTCTCTGGAAGCTGCCAGATTTCTCTTTACCAGTAATACGTCTAATCGTTCTTTCATAATCTCTCCTGTTATCTATCGTGTCACATATCTATAATGTCTCATATAACTTACGGATCTTCGCTGTCATGGTCTCTACATCCAGACCAGTCTCTTTGCGCAGAACCTCCACATTGCCATGCTCTATATATTCATCCGGAAGTGCCAGGATCTGCACTCTCGCATCCGAACCCGTCCTCATCAGATACTCTGTTACATGTTCACCGAATCCGCCGGATCTTACATTTTCTTCGATCGTAACGATCAGCTTGTGCTGCTCTGTCAGGTGATCCAGCATCTCTGTATCCAGTGGTTTTACAAATCTTGCATTGACCAGTGTGCAGTGATATCCGGCTTCTTTTAACTGTTTTCTGACCTCCAGCGCCTCGCCAAACATATGTCCGACAAAGATCACTGCAATCTCCCGTTCTTCGTATAGCATTTCACTCTTTCCGTATACTACCGGACTTCTGAATTCCGGACAGGCATCGCATGCACTGCCTCTAGGATACCTGATGGCTACCGGACCATCATATGCGATACCGAATCTTATCATATCAGCCAGTTCCCATTTATGCTTCGGCGACAGTACAACCATATTAGGATAGTGCTTAAGTAGGACAGATCAAAGATTCCCTGATGGGTTTCCCCGTCGTTTCCCACCAGACTCGCACGGTCTACTGCAAACATTACCGGAAGATTCTGAAGTGCCACGTCATGAATCATCTGTCATATGCCTCTGTAAAAATGACGAAATACACGGCGAATACCGGCTTTATTCCACCTGCTGCGAGTCCCGCCGCAAATGTCACTGCATGTTCTTCTGCAATTCCCACATCAAAAAAGCGATCCGGATATTTTTTCCGGAATCTTGCAAGTCCCGTGCCGTCTTCCATTGCTGCTGTGATCGCTGCCAGCTTATCATTTCTTGCCGCCTCATCGCACATTACTTACAAAAAATATCTGTATACGTATCTTTCTTTTTCGGGTTTTCCGGTTCTCCCGTCTCTACCCGGAACGGTCCGATTCCATGGAATTTTTCCGGCTTTTCTTCCGCCGGCCCGTATCCTTTTCCTTTTTTGGTAATTACATGAAGCAATACCGGTCCTTCAATCTTTCTTGCCTCTTTAAATGCACGTACCATCGTCGGGATATTATGCCCCTGGATCGGCCCTAGATAGGTGATCCCCATGTCTTCAAAGAACATCCCCGGAACGATCAGCTGTTTGAGACTGCTCTTGGTCTTGCGGATACGCTCGATCACAGGATCTCCCACGACCGGAACGTTATGCAGTACAGTTGTTACACCTTTTTCAGATCTGTATAGAAGTCCGCCGTACGCAGCTTTGCCAGATAATCCGACATTCCTCCAACGTTTTCCGAAATAGACATATGATTATCATTCAATACAATGATAAAATTCTTTTTAAGCGTGGATGCATTATTCAGTGCTTCATATGCCATCCCACCTGTCAGCGACCCATCTCCGATTACCGAGATCACACTGTAATCTTCCCTCTGCAGATCTCTTGCGCACACATACCCAAGCCCCGCCGAGATAGAAGTAGAGCTGTGTCCGGTGTCAAATGCATCGCATGCACTTCTTTTCTCTTCGGGAATCCGCTCATCCCGCCATATTTTCTCAGATCATCAAATCCGTCTTTTCTTCCGGTCAGGATCTTATGTGTATAGGACTGATGTCCTACATCCCATATGATTTTATCCTTCGGCAGATCAAAGACCAGATGCATTGCCATTGTAAGTTCTACTACGCCGAGATTCGATGCCAGATGTCCTCCGGTTTTACTGATCTTCTCGACCAGGAACTTTCGGATCTCCTGTGCCAGTTCCGGAAGTTCTTCTGGCTTCAGATCTTTTATATCATTTGCTTTTTGAATTCTTTCTAACATAACAAGGTATCCCCTTTATCTGTCTCTGTGAATCAGCTGTATCAGTAACTGTTCCAGATACGCATTCTCCCCTGTAAACTGATGAAGCAGTGCAATTGCTTCATTCGATAATTCTTCCACTTTCTTCTGTGCCTGTTCAATTCCCAGAAGTGTTACATAAGTGGTCTTCTGATTCTTCTCATCACTGTGGATCGGCTTTCCAAGTACCTCTTCTGTACTCGTCACATCCAGAATGTCATCCTGGATCTGGAATGCAACACCTACATAATGTGCAATCTTTTCTACGCTCTGTATTTCTGCATCCGAAGCACCACCGAGGATTGCGCCGATCATCATTGCACATTCGATCAGAGCGCCCGTCTTCAGCTCATATATGGTATCCAGCACATCTTTGAAACCGCATGTCCGGTCTCTTTTACATCGATCACCTGCCCGCCGATCATTCCATAGATACCTGCTTTTCTCCCAAGGACAGTAAGTGCACGCCCGATCTTAAGACTGTCTTCCGGAGACTGCTCAAATGCCCGGAATGCTGTCTCAATGCGTAATTCAAAGTGCATCTCCTGCCAGGATTCCCATATCTTCCCCGTATACAATGTGTGTCGTCTTTCTGCCTCTGCGGTACTCATCATTATCCATTGCCGGAAGATCATCATGCACCAGTGAATATGTATGGATCATCTCAAGTGCTGCCATAAAAGGCTTTAATGTCTCCGGTTCTTCTCCAAAAAGTCTGCAGGTCTCCTGCATCAGCATCGGTCGGAGTCTTTTCCCGCCTGCCATCAGACTGTACTCCATTGCCTCCATGATCACCTTCTGATATCCTTCTGCCTCCGGAAGATATCGTTTCAGGATTTCTTCGATCTCTGCCACTTTCATTTTCATCTGTATTGTAAATTCTTCTTTAGAATTCATGTTCCTCACCCTCTTCATCTAATAACAGCATCTTCTTTTCTACTTTATCGATCTTGCTGTTACAGGCTTTCAGCATATCCATACCCTGATGATACAGCTGAAAAGATTCCTCCAGTGAAATCTCTCCTTCTTCCATCTTTTTTATCGTCTGTTCCAGATCTGAGAATATCTCCTCAAGGCTCTGTTCTTCCAAGATTGTCCTTTTTTTTCCGCCATTTGTTTCTCCTGGTATCTGTCTGTTCTATTTGTTCCGTGCTTTGCACCGGCATCATTTATATCTCATACGTCTTATTCCGCACAGCTTCTACGGATGTCTGAATCAGTCCGTCTGTCACATACACCGTCAGTTCATCACCTTTTTTTACTTGCCGGATACTCTTTATCACACTGCCATCCGCTTCTTCTACATAAGAAAATCCCTGATTCAGCTTCCGGATCGGAGACAATCCATTCATCTTCTCGATCTGGATCGCCAGACGGTATCTTGCTTCCTTCACACGGTCATTCATCATCTGACGGAGTTCATCTTCCAGCTCAGCCAGCCTCTGCTGCTGTTCCTGTAACTTATGACGCGGATGCAGATAAGAAAGTCTGGTCTCCATCTCTTTCAGCCGCAGCCGGTTCATACGGACGGCTCCTGCTACACTCCGATTCATGCGCAGACGGCATTCTGCCAAATAATTCTCCACCTGTCTGTAATCCCACACTGCAAGCTCCGCAGCCGCCGAAGGTGTCGGAGCACGTAAGTCTGCCACGTAATCTGCGATTGTCACGTCTGTCTCATGACCTACCGCCGATATCACCGGAACCGTACAGTCGAAGATTGCCCTTGCCACTTCTTCTTCATTGAAGGCCCACAGATCTTCGATCGAGCCGCCGCCTCTTCCAATGATAATCACATCTACTTCTTTCATCTCCAGCATACGGATTCCCCGCACAATGGACTCTTTGGCGCCTTCTCCCTGCACCTGAGCCGGATAAAGAATCAGCTGTACATACGGATTGCGTCTCGCAGATATATTCATGATATCCCGGACTGCAGCTCCCGTCGGCGCAGTCACAACACCGATCCGCTTTGCATATGCCGGAATCTGTTGCTTATATTCGGGTGCGAACATTCCCATCTCTTCGAGTTCCTGCTTCAGCATCTGGTACTTCTCATAAAGTGCTCCTTCTCCATCCAGCCGGATCTCATTCGCATAAAGCTGGTAAGCGCCGGTTCTTTCATAGACATTTACGGAACCAAACACAATGATCTGCTGTCCTTCTCTCATATGAAAAGAGAGCCCGCCTCGCTGCCCCGCAAACATGACACAGGCAATCGTTCCGGACTCATCCTTTAATGAAAAATATATATGTCCCGATGTGTGATACTTACAGTTAGAAACTTCTCCCTTTACATAGATACGGTTCAGCATAAAGTCCTGGGTGAACATATTCTTGATATATGCATTCACCTGTTTTACTGTATATACATTTCGAGCCATTTCCTACCTCTGATTAATCTGCAAGCTTTGCCAGTACTCCATTTACAAATGATGCACCGTCTTCACTGCTGTATTTCTTCGCAAGATTGACAGCTTCGTTGATTGCAACACCTGTCGGACATCCTCGTCCCACTTCATCTCATAAACCGCAAGTCTCAGGATTGTAAGATCTACCTTGTTCATACGTCCTGTCTTCCATCCGGTCGTATGCTCATTGATCATTGCATCGATTTCATCAATCTTCTCTACAACTTTCTGCGCTTTTTCACTGATATACTGCATATCTTTTTCTGTGGCGCCTTCGATCTGTTCAAAATACAGTTCTGCCTGTGTTCCCTGTTCTGCTTCTTCGTTAAAATCAGCACCAAATATCAACTTAAAGATATGTTCTCTCTGCTCTGTTCTCTTCACTTATGCTTCCTCCGGTATCTCGACTCCGGCAACGCGGATGTTCACATCTGCCACCTCAAGTCCTGTCATATTCTCAATTGCAGTTTTTACCTTTTCCTGCACTTTAGAAGTGATGTCTTTGATGCTGTAACCATAATTCAGGTTCAATGCCAGGGATACCGTTACGATCCCGTCCAGCACATCTACTTTTACACCTTTGGATAGAGACTTCATTCCAAGCTTGCTGATCAGTTCTCTTGTCGCATTTCCCGCCATAGAAGCAACACCTTCTACTTCCATTGCAGCAAGACCTGCGATGATCGCTACAACTTCATCTGCAATCTTGATCTCTCCAAGATTTTCATCTGTTTTTATTGTATACGTATTTTTTTTCTTCTTTACTCATATTCTAAGCGACCTCCCGTCTGGTTTTTCACTGTCTTTTATTATAACAAACTTATATACATTTGAAAACCCCCAGTCATCCCGGGAGTTTTATTTCTGCTGATATTTTTATGATCTGCCGAACTCGGTCAGTTTCAGTCCTTCATTTCTGTCTACCGTCATACGGATGCTCCATTCATTGACAAATAACAGAAGCGGACGTCCCTTCAGATCTTTTACCTTTTTCATATCCGAAGTTCCGGTCAGTTTATCCAGATCAATTTCTTCATTTTCAATCCAGCGGATGTACTCATATGGCAGATTTTCCAGACGGATCTCCACGTTATATTCGTTCTCCAGACGGTATTTTAACACATCAAACTGAAGCACTCCGACAACACCGACAATGATCTCTTCCATACCGGTATTGTACTCCTGGAATATCTGTATTGCACCTTCCTGGGCAATCTGGTTGATTCCCTTAATGAACTGCTTTCTCTTCATAGTATCAACCTGGCGCACACGTGCAAAATGCTCCGGCGCAAATGTCGGGATCCTTCATATGTGAATTTATCCTGTGCGGTCGTCAGTGTATCTCCGATTGAAAAGATTCCCGGATCAAATACACCGATGATATCTCCGCCGTAAGCTTTACTGATCATCTTACGCTCGCTTGCCATCATCTGCTGCGGCTGGGAAAGACGTACTTCTTTCCGCCCTGCATATGATATACATCCATACCGGCTTCGAATTCTCCGGAGCAGATACGCATAAATGCAATCCTGTCCCGGTGCGCTTTATTCATATTCGCCTGAATCTTAAATACAAATGCCGAGAAATCTCCTTCTTCCATCGGATCGATCGGACCTCTGTCAGATGTTCTCGGAAGCGGTGATGTCGTCATCTGAAGGAAATGCTGGAGGAATGTCTCCACTCCAAAGTTGGTAAGCGCGGATCCAAAGAAGACCGGTGAAAGTTCCCCCTTGCTTACCAGTTCCTGGTCGAATTCTGCTCCGGCACCATCCTGAAGTTCAATCTCTTCTTCCAGCTGCACTCTCTGATCATCTGTGATCAGCCACGAGATCTCCGGATCATTGATATCTACCTTCTTTACTTCTCCCTGCGTCGTTCCCTTTTTTGTATCCGAGAAGATTTCCACCTTTTACTTGCTCTGTCATATACACCTCTGAACTCTTTACCTGAACCGATCGGCCAGTTGATCGGGCATGTTGCGATTCCAAGTTCATTTTCAATATCATCCAGAAGTTCAAATGTATCCATTGCTTCACGGTCCATCTTATTGATGAATGTAAAGATCGGGATATGGCGCATCGTACATACTTAAACAGCTTTCTCGTCTGTGCCTCGACACCCTTGGATGCATCGATAACCATCACCGCAGAATCTGCTGCCATCAGGGTACGGTAAGTATCCTCCGAAAAGTCCTGATGTCCCGGTGTGTCCAGGATATTGATACAGTATCCGTCATAATTAAACTGCAATACGGAAGAAGTAACCGAGATACCTCTTTCTTTCTCAATCTCCATCCAGTCAGAAACCGCATGTTTTGCAGTTGCCTTTCCTTTTACACTTCCCGCCTGATTGATCGCTCCTCCGTAGAGAAGGAACTTCTCTGTCAGTGTCGTCTTACCTGCATCGGGATGTGAGATAATTGCAAATGTTCTTCTTTTCTTTATCTGATTCTTTACTTCATTCGTAATCTGTGACATATATTATACACTCCTAATTTATAGTATATCCGTTTATAGGCACTATTAATCAGTATAACATATGTCTTTAAAATGCTCAAACATATTTTTCCTGTATTTTCAAGGTTTTCCCTTGTTTTCTGCAGCTTACTTCGAATCCGCATTCACCGGATTGATCACAATATTCTGTGCTGCCACCCCCGTCTTTCTGGTCACAATATCTTCGATCTGCGCACGGTTTGCATCACTTAACTCGGAAGCTCCTACGATCACATCTGCCTGATCATCCGTGATGCTCACAACGGAATTATGAAATCCTTTGGCTGCCAGGAGTGACTCTGCAGCCGATTCTTTTTCTGCGGTCTCCGTCATCTGTACCATCTGGTTCACGGCTTTTTCTTTTTCTTCGGCGCTGAGATTCTTATTATCGATAATATTCTGTAATGTTTCTTTATTCTTAGAGCGCACCTGTTCCCTGCTCACCTTTGCCTGCGACACAACCGAACTTACCGATCCATTTGTAAGGACTGCTTCTCCGGGTGTTCCGTCTACACTTCCGTCATCTGTGCTTCCGGCATTGCTGTCTGCGCCGCTGCCGGAATCCCCCTCCTGACTTTTCATATCTCCGGATGACACCGATGCATCTTCATCGGAAATATCCAGCAATTCCTTGTTCGCAAGTTCAGAATTGGTCTCCTGTGTCTTCGTCTTGTTCGGAAATAATTTGCCCGAGTAATTCATATACTGCGGCTGCGATCATCACTGCCAGTGTTGCGATCACAATCTGATTCTTCTTTGCAATCTTTTTCAATGTTATGCCCTCCTGTCCGTTTTACACTGCTTTAATTCATCTGCTTTTTCATTATTCTAATCTTATGCGGTTCGATATCAAATAATGCCTGGACCGCACTGCTGATATTTTCTTTCACCACTGCATTCCCGCCGCCATCTGCGATCACGACCACACCTTCGATTTCGGGACTTAATTCTTTGCTTACATATGGAGATCCGCTACCCTGAGTAGCGCTGTCACTGTCACTTGCATATACCGTATTTTCTTTTTTGGATGCCTTTGACGACTGTCTGGTTCCTCCCTGACTGTCTTCTTCCGTCACCGTTTCCTGATCCGATTCTGTATCCTTATCCAGCACCTTTTCTGCTGAAGATTTCAGTGTGATCATCACCTTACTTCTCCGGCTCCTTCAATCTGCGATAAGATCCGGCTCAGGCGGTCTTCCAGATAGGTAGTATACGCTTCTTCGTCTGTCCCATCAGATGTCCCCCTTACAGTTTTTCCTGTATTGCCGTCTGATGCGGACGAAGCATGTTCTTTCGTCTTTCCTGCCGGAACTGCGATCACCATCAGAAGAATTCCTGCAAGAAGCAGAATCAGGAGCTGATCTTTTTTAGATTTTTAAACGAAAACTTTTTCCAGTTTGTAAGTTTGTTCGGAAACAATTCACTCAGATTCTTTGCCGATTTCAATCTGCTCCACCTCAATTCTTCTGTTCTGGCTTGTATTTTCATCATTCTGTCCGTCTATCCTGAGAATCTCTTCCTGAACTTCTGACTTTTTCTTCCAGTTCACTGACCTGAATCTTATATACACTGTTATGATAAATTTCTTCAAATGCGGTTCTCTTATCCAATAATTCCAATACCGGAACAACCAACATTGCTGTCAGAATCAGTCCCAGAACGAAACGGACATATTTTTGGAACCCATGATCCGGCAGCATCTGTAAGATCATGCTTCCAAGCACTGTAAAAATGATAACTTTAAGATCCAGTTATAGATAAACTCCATCTGTCCCGCTCCTTTTTGGTCATGCATTCGTCACCGCCGCCACGATTGCGATCGTCAGCAGAAATAACACTCCCACAGTAAATACAATCTGCATCAGTATCTGACATCCTTCTCCTACCGCTTCTACGCAGCCCGTGACACGTTCATCCGACACCGGCTGGATCATGGCAGCCGCAAGCTTATAAAGAAGAGCTGTTCCCGCAGTCTGGACTAACGGTATGACACACAGGGCAATACAGATCACCGCTCCTGCCATCCCGATTCCATTCTTTACCAGTACTGCCGTTCCAAGCGCCACCTCCGTCATTCCGCCCAGGAGATTGCCTATTCCCGGGATTGCCTCTGCACCTTTCAGTACGGTGCTTCTTTTCACCGTATCGATCGCAGGACTGATCATTCCCTGGATCAGGTTCGCACCGATGACACACGCAAGTGCTGTCTTAAGCGTCCAGCGGATGACAATTTCCAGAAATTCCGATAATTTCTCCAACATATCTTCCGGTCCCAGAAAATTCAGGATACGGATGATCATATATACTCTCACCATCGGTAACAGTACATTTTCGATTATGATCTCAACCGCATAGATTAAAAACAGAACAAGATTGTAAAATGCCACCCCTGTCACACTTCCCTTCGCCACCGCAACCGCCAGAAAATAAACCGGATAGAATACTCCCATAAAGCAGTGATATTCCGTATCCCGGATTCCACCCACTTAAGAACCACATCAAAGCAGCGACCGTCAGTGCCGCCAATAACATGTAAATCATATAGAATCCGACACTTGCCACCTGTCGGTTCTGAAGGGTACCTGCAAACTGATTCATGAATGCTGCAATCATTGCAATCAGCAAAATATGTATCAAATTCTTTTTGCCCGTCTGAAGCAGATAAAACATCTGCTCCCTGACGAATTCTGAAAGAAGCTTTGCAGATGCTTTCAGATTTCCGGTTAAGATTTCCGATATTACTTCTTTAAATATGATCCGTTTTTCAGGGAACAGAGACTGTAAGGAATCGTCAATTTTGCCGTATTCAAATTCTGAGAGGATGCTTTCTTTTATTTTCTGTTGTTCCTGTTCTGGATCCGCCGCATAACAATATGTAACTCCGATATGCCCCACTACCGGAAACAATAGCAAAAATATCAAAACACACCCTATATAAACGCCCGTTATTTTTTATATCCCGCACTACATCTCATACCAGAAATCCCCGTATCGTCTGCAAAAGCGCACTTAACACCGGAAGACTTAACACCAGGATCGTAATCTTGGCGAACACTTCGATCTGTAATGCAATCGTCTGATACCCCGCATCTTTACATATTGCCGAAGAAAATTCGGCCGCATATGTGATCCCAAGAATCTTCCACAATGTTTTCCAATAATCATTGCCAGACCCGGCAACGCCGTTGATCTCATTCAGTACATCTTTGATCAGGCTGATCTTCCCAAGCAAAGTGGCAAAGATCAAAAGACCAAGGACAATACTGATATAGATGCCATATTCGGATTTACCACTTTTGAACTGCAAAGCCAGAAGAACTCCTGCCACTCCCAGTATTCCGATCTGCAGCATACTCATATGTTCCGCCTCCCATCCCATATAGCACATACTTCTCAGACATCACACATTTTATAACGAGAACAGATCCTGGATGGATTCAAACAGATCATAGATATATGGCACAATCCAGAATAAAACCAGTAAAAGTCCTGCCAGACTGGTCAAGAATGCCTGTTCTTCTCTTCCGCTGTGCTTTAACACCTGACAAAGTATGGATACAAGAATCCCTACCGCCGCAATTTTAAATATCAGATTCACACTCATATACTGCCTCCTATTTTTACAGGAGGATAATTGCCAGAAATATGCCTCCGGTCACTCCGACACATTGGTACAGACGGATTCTCTCCTTCTGCTCCGTTCTCATGTCCTCCATTTTCTGTTCCATTTGTTCCAGGTACAGATCCAATGTCTTCACCTGCATCTCGATATCGATCGTTCCCAATTCACTGCCCAGGCGTATCAGACTCTCCATCATATCCTGTGGGATTCCGGTTTCCGCAAGATATTTCCTCGTCTCTTCTTCCCATATTCCCGCCAGACTTGTACCCTGTCTTTTCGTCAGCCTCTCGCACAAAGAAAGCAGCCACATCTTATACGGTTCCTGCGCTTCGCTCCCTACATGCAGAAACGCTTCCGGAAGTACCTGTCTGGAATAACGGATCTCACTTCTGATCCGAAAAATCAGTTTTCTCAGATATCGCATCTGTCTGTAACACTCTTCTATTTTTGCAGCCTGCAACATTCCCAGCCCCCGCCTGCAAGAATGACCATGACTGCCCCGATTCCTTTTATCATTTCGCCATTTCCATCATTTCTTTGTATAGAAGGCTTCCCCTGTTATCAAAGATTCCTTCGATCTGTCCCACGTGTGCGTCATTTCCAAGTAAAATATACCGTTCGAACCTTCCTTCTCCGATCATCCGGTTGAACAGTGGTTTTTTCCTAAGTTCTTCCATTGACTCTGCATGTACGGTCGCCAGCATCTTACACCACAGTGCATGGCATATTCTATGGCATGTACATCTTCCGGTGTCCCAATCTCATCCACAGCGATCACCTGCGGTCCCATTGAACGGATCAGCATAATCATCCTTCTGCTTTCGGGCACCCATCCAGAATATCCGTACGGATTCCAAGATGATTCTGCGCCACACCCATATAGCAGCCGCCAATCTCCGAACGTTCATCCACCACACCTACCGCAAGTCCCGGAAGCCAGGAATTTCCTTCCGATATCTGACGGATCAGATCTCTTAACAGTGTCGTCTTTCCGCATCCCGGCGGCGATACGATCAATGTATGACATAACATCCGGTTACATACAATATAGGGAAATACCGCATCGGCGCATCCGATCATCTCATGTGCCACACGGATATTCACCGAAGAAATGTATTTCAGATTCTTTACCTTCCCATTTTCCATAATAGCCTGTCCCGACAATCCCACTCTGTGTCCCCCTTCGATCGTGATAAATCCCTGCCGCATCTCCTGCTCACACGCATACAGGGAATAATTACTGATGTATTCCAGCATTTCGCGGATATTATCTTTTGTCACCAGGTATGGCCGTCTGGCTTTCGCTCCGGGGATAACTTCTGTGTCATGATACAGGAAGATCAGCGGCTTTCCCTCCCGGAGACGGATCTCCTGTAAGTATTCGAACTCCAGCTTTTCCTTTTGTATAATACTTCTGACATCCCATGGCAGGACTTTTAAGATTGTATCTTCTTTCATGTTCATCACCTCTTTACACCCATGTATATGTGGATGGGCGGAGATTATGACTGGTATTTTTCCAGAAACACAAAAAGCCTCGGGTTTTCACTACCGGAAATCCGAGGCTTTCACATAACATCTGATATTAAATTATAATCTTATTCCGCTACGTCCTTCATAGAGAATGAGATTCTTCCATCTTGTCCTTGCCAAGGCATACAACCTTAACAACATCGCCAAGTGTGAGAACGTCTTCTACACGGTTTACTCTTTCTTTGGAAAGCTTGGAAATGTGTACCATTCCTTCTTTTCCAGGTGCGAACTCAAGGAATGCACCGAAGTCTTTGATGCTGACAACTTTTCCTTCCAGAACCTGTCCGGCCTCAAAATCTGTGACGATGATGTGGATCATCTTCTGTGCTTCTTCCATACCTTTGGCATCTGTTCCGCAGATAGATACGGCACCATCATCTGTAATGTCGATCTTCACACCTGTCTGCTCGATGATCGCATTGATTGTCTTTCCACGCTGTCCAACAACATCACCGATCTTCTGTGGATCGATCTGCATCTGAATGATCTTCGGAGCGAATTCTCCAACCTCTGCTCTTGGAGCATCGATTGCTTTATTCATAACTTCATCAATGATGTAAAGTCTTGCTTTTCTTGTCTTAGCAATAGCTTCTTCAATGATCGGTCTTGTCAGTCCGTGGATCTTGATATCCATCTGGATTGCTGTGATACCTTTATGTGTACCGGCTACCTTGAAGTCCATGTCTCCGAAGAAATCTTCCAGTCCCTGGATATCTGTAAGCACCAGATAATCATCGTCTGTATCACCGGTAACAAGTCCACATGAGATACCTGCTACTGCAGCCTTGATTGGTACACCTGCTGACATCAGTGACATAGAAGATGCACATACACTTGCCTGAGATGTAGAACCGTTAGATTCGAATGTCTCAGATACAGTACGGATCGCATACGGGAATTCTGCTTCGCTTGGAAGTACCGGAAGCAGCGCACGCTCTGCCAGTGCTCCATGTCCGATCTCGCGGCGTCCCGGTCCTCTGGATGGCTTTGTCTCACCTACAGAGTATGATGGGAAGTTGTAATGATGCATATATCTTTTGACTGTCTCTGCTTCATCCAGACCATCCAGTTTCTGAGCTTCAGAAAGTGGTGCTAATGTACAGATATTGCAGATCTGTGTCTGTCCACGAGTGAACATTGCTGAACCATGTACTCTAGGGATCAGGTCAACTTCTGCCGCAAGTGGTCTGATCTGGTCGATCTCTCTTCCGTCCGGACGTTTGTGGTCTTTTAAGATCATCTTACGTACCGTCTTCTTCTGATACTGGTATACAGCTTCCGGAAGAACTGCAAGCCACTCTTCATTTTCAGCAAATGCTTCCTCTAATTTTTCTGTTACGGCACGGATATTCTCTTCTCTTGTCTGTTTATCATCGGAGAATACTGCTACTTCCATCTCTTCCGGACGTAACAATCTCTTGATTGCTGCAAAGAGTTCTTCCGGAACTGCACAGCTTTCATATTCGTGTTTTTGGTTTTCCGCATTCTGCCACGATTGTGTCAATGAATGCGATTACTTTCTGGTTTAATTCATGCGCTGCAAAGATTGCATCGATCATCTGCTGCTCTGGAACTTCGTTTGCTCCGGCTTCGATCATAATGACTTCTCTCTTGTAGAAGCAACCGTTAAAGCCATGTCAGATACTGCCTTCTGAGCTGCTGTAGGGTTGAATACGAATTCTCCGTCAACCAGACCTACCTGTGTAGTAGAGATCGGGCCGTCAAACGGGATATCGGAAATTGTTGTTGCGATTGCCGCACCAAGCATAGCTGTAAGCTCCGGTGAACAGTCCTGATCGACAGATAATACAAGGTTCTCCAGTGTGACATCGTTACGGTAATCCTTCGGGAACAGTGGTCTCATCGGACGGTCGATCACACGGCATGTAAGGATAGCATTCTCAGATGCTTTTCCTTCTCTCTTATTAATCCTCCTGGAATCTTTCCTACCGCATACATTCTTTCATTGTATTCAACGCTCAGTGGGAAGAAATCAATTCCGTCTCTTGGCTTCTCTGAAGCTGTTGCTGTACACAGTACAGTTGTATCACCATAATGCATTAACACAGCACCATTGCCTGTTTTGCAACTCTGCCGACATCAACTCTTAAGGTTCTTCCGGCGAGTTCCATCTCAAATGTTTTATACATAAATGTGTTCTCCTTTATTTTTTCTTTTGTGGTTCAAGATCACCCCGAAACTACTGAAAAACACATTTTTATATCAAATATACTTTTCAGTGGTCTCGGTGAAGTTTTCCCAATCCACAATCTTACTTATTATAGCATACACTTTCACAAAAAGCTATACCTAAAATCGTTCACATGCTCTGTCACTGATGACTAACTGATGACTTTTATTGCTTATTCCGATAATAGAAAAGGGACATCCTTCCGAATGTCCCATAAAATCATGAATTATTTTCTTAATCCAAGTTTCTCGATCAGTGCACGATATCTTTCGATGTCTGTCTTCTTCAGGTATGCAAGAAGTCCTCTTCTCTGTCCTACCATCTTAAGAAGTCCTCTTCTTGAGTGGTGATCCTTTGGATTAGCTTTGAAATGATCTGTAAGATCATTGATTCTTGCTGTCAGGATAGCGATCTGTACTTCCGGTGATCCTGTATCTCCTGCTGTTCTACCATACTGTGCTACAATCTGTTCTTTCTGTTCTTTAGAAATCATGTTTGTTTCCTCCTGTATTCTCTTAAATTAAAACGCCTGATATTAAGTAACGGTTGGAGTTTCCAGTTACCGAACACCGGCTTCAACGTTGCTTAGTATATCATATGAACTTCCCTGTGTAAAGAGAAATTTATACAATTCCAAAATATTCCATTCCCTTTGCAATATCCTTATCAATCTGTTCTTTCAGTGCTCCGATTCCATTGAATTTTTGTTCCGATCTCCGGAATTCCATCAGACTGATCCGGACTTTTTCTCCGTATGCATTTCCCGAATATCCAAAAAGAAACGCTTCGATCAACAGCTTCTTCTCTTCCGTTACAGTGGGCTTAATACCGACATTTGCAATTCCCGGATAGGTCTTGCCCTGTACATCGATCTTACAGAAATAGACTCCGTGTGCCGGCACGATCTTTCCGTCAGGCCATGCAACATTCAGTGTCGGAAATCCGAGCGTACGGCCAAGCTGCCTGCCATGTTCGACCATCCCCTCTACTTCAAATGGATAACCAAGCAGTTTTTCTGCCAGTCCCACATCTCCGGCTTTTACCACTTCTTTTACATAAGTACTGCTGATGATCCGGTCATGATAACATTCTTTTCTATGACGATCAGCTGATAGTCATATTGATCTGCATATTCCGCCAGCATATGCACATCCCCGCGTTTCTCACATCCGAATGTAAGTCTGTTCCTACCACAACATATTTGGCATGAAAAAGATCATGAATGATCTCCTGTATAAAATCCTCCGCACTTTTCTGACGGAAAGATTCAGTAAACGGGCATTCGATCAGGTAATCGACTTCGTCTTTCACCCTTTCCTGCCGTTCTTCCCCGACCATCAGAAGTTCCGGAGTAATCCCTCTTTCCTTCCATAGCGGTCTCATGTCAAACGAACATACGATGCTGTTAATATTCTCCTGTTCTCCTAATTCACGAACTTTGTCACAAGCACCTGATGGCCTCTGTGTAATCCATCAAACTTCCAAAAGTCACCGCTGCCCTGCCGCTTCCGTTTATATTCCGCAAGCTCCCTGATATACTGCATAGTCTTTTCTTCCTCGTTTACT
>ENA-OQDF01000122-OQDF01000122.1-human-gut-metagenome-genome-assembly--contig:-NODE-122-length-27192-cov-2.377683_pt1 | contig 27192 bp, 31 predicted proteins | sample MGYA00242769_ERZ504597 | MGnify/ENA primary metagenome ERZ504597 (study PRJEB26092, sample SAMD00036305) | human gut metagenome | host: Homo sapiens | study: EMG produced TPA metagenomics assembly of...
CGAGCGACATAACCGGTGTAGCCTTCACGCAACGAAGCTGTTGGAATAAATGCGACTTTCTTATTTTCAATTTCTTCTTTTATCAGACTTCCTACACTTGAAAAAGTGCGAACATAAAAATAGTTTCATCAATATTCTCCTTTATAAATACCGATTTGCTGTCTTAATTAAAATGCATTATACCATATTTTTGTGATTTTTTCAACTTGCCCACTTCGACTACACTCTCGACTTAATAACTTCTTGATCACTTGCCGAAAAAGAAAAACTGCCATCACTCGACAGCAGTTCTTCTTCGTTGGTACTCCATCAGGAATACACAATATCATTCAGTACAATCTCATCTGCACAAGCTCGAATATTATTCATAAGTCCGACCCATCTCATCATATCCACAGCCTTTAATTGCTCGGTAACTCCTTGCTTTCTTGCCATTTCCTTTATAAGATATTCAGCCATATCACAAGCCGAAGTGTCAATCTCGGCAAGGTGTTCATATAACTTTCCACTTGTCAGCAGAGTGTAATATAAAACTCGCTTGTGTTCTTTCAAATATCGCTCTCGCATTCTTCCGTACTTTGAAAGCAAAGGCTTTTCTTCTGCGGTTAAGCAGGGGTAGTAATAGTCCCCGATAAGCTCATATCGGATACCCGTTCTTTCGTCTGTGATAAATCTTTGCATTGCGACTTCTCCTTTTCTCTTTTATGGTGGTAAAACTCCAAGGTCTTCTTATTGTGATTTACCCTTTGACATTCTTCGGAGCAGAATTTCTGTTGGCTGTGTGTAGGCCAATAGGAATTTCCACACACAGCACATTCACGCTGTCGGTAATAGTGATTTCCCCGTTCTGCTTCTCGGTCGGCTTTCTTTTTGTCTTGCCTTGCTTGATAGCAACACTCTTTTGAACAGAACACCTGTCGATTGCTTGTTGGGATAAACTCTTTATTACAATGAGGACAAACCTTTGTCTTGACGACCTCGCCACCGTTTTCAGCGATTTTCTTCGCTTTTCGTTTCTCTCGGTAGGCTTTTTCACGATGACGCTGTTTTTCCAATCGTTTCTTTTCCTCTTGTTCTTCCTGCTCTTTTATCTCGGCAAGTTCTTCTTCGGTGTAGGCAATATCCACTTGACCGACATAGTTAAAATAAATATCGACCTTTTGTGTTCGTGCTTTTCCCACACCCTCTGCTTCATAAACCACTATCTTATCAACAAGTTCATTAAACATTGTATCGGAGATTTCCGTAGGATTTTTACACTTGCGTATCAGCGAAATGAAATGCTTAATATCAACGGAATTTACTTTTTCTTCGGCAAGTTCTGTTTTCATCGTTTCCATTTTCGTTTCCAGCTCTGCCTGCTCGTCATCATATTGTTTCATAAGTTGCTTATACTGTCTTTCGGGAAGTAAACCCGATATGAGATTTTCATACAAGCCACGAACAAGTGCGGAAGTTCGTCATAGCGTTTCTGACAGCGTTGCAGTTCCGATTGATTGTGTTTCGGCTTTTCCTCTTGCTTGTCTTTCCAAAGGGATTGCAGTTCCAAAGCAAAGGCTTGTTCATCATTAAGAACAAACCTTGAAAAGCGTTTGACAGATGATAATATCAAGGCTTCAACATTGTCAGCACTAATCGAATGAGCAGTACAACCGTTCACTCTGCTTGCATACCCACCGCAACGGTAAGAATACTGCACAGAACCGTCTTTTTTACTGTAATGTGTCTGCAAAGTCATTCTTCTTCCGCAATCGGCACAGTACAAATATCCGCTCAAACGGTTGCTGTGCGTTCCCCAAGCCGAAGCACGATTTACTCTGCTTCTGCGTTTCTGAACGCTGTCCCAAAGTTCCTGCGATATGATAGGTTCGTGTGTATTCGGAAATACATACTGTTCTTCTTCGTCTGTGCTTTTTCTCTTGTGAAGTTTGAAATTTGTGCTTACAGACTTACGCAAAACGGTGTGTCCGAGATATTCCTGCCTGCTTAAAATCGTTCTAATGGCAGATATGCCCCAAATATAAGGGTCTGCAAACTTAATCCCGTTGTACTGTTCGGGGTGATATTCCTTTGCATATGCGGCAGGAATTAAAACCTTTCTTCGGTCAGTATTTCCGCTATGGCTCGTGGGCTTTTGCCCTCATTTGCAAGCAGAAAGATACGCTTTACCACCTCAGAAGCCACAGGGTCAACAATAAGCGTTTGTTTATCGTTCGGCAGTCGGTTATACCCATAAGGGATAGAACCGCTGCAACGCTTTCCGTCTTTCATTCGTGCGTCAAATACAGCCTTGATTTTATTGCTCGTGTCTTTGGCATAAAATTCATTCATAATATTCAAAAACGGAGCAAAGTCATTATCCGAAGCATTGTTGCTGTCAATGCTGTTATTGATTGCAAGAAAACGGACATCTTTCTGTGGAAACAGAATTTCCGTATAAAAGCCGACTTGCAGATAGTTTCGCCCTAATCGGCTCATATCCTTTACAATCAAGGTTTCTACATTTCCTGCTTCAACTTCTTTTATCAGAGATTGAAAGCCGGGGCGATTGAAATTTACACCCGAAAATCCGTCATCGGTAAAATGACGAATGTTTTCAAAACCATTCCTACGGGCATAATCTTCCAAGTATTGCTTTTGATTGGTTATGGAATTTGACTCGCCAGTAAGGTCATCATCTCTTGATAAACGCTCATAAAGTGCTGTAATCTTAGAAGTCCTTGACATTCTTCTCTCCTCCTTTCCTTATGTAATTTGTTTTGCGATTAAAGGTATTACCCCCCTCACTAATAGGAGAAAATAGGGTAGTAAAGCGGAACTGTTTTTCAAAAATCCCAAAGATTTTTCCACTTTTTTGACAGCCTTTTTGCAATTTAAAAGGACGATTTTATCGTCCTATAAAGTATAGCCCTCCGGTGCAAGCTCAATGGCTGTCTGCGTTTCTCCAAAAGAGGATGCCCAACTGTCAAAGTGTCCAAGCCCCAGCTTCTGAAGAGTACCATACTGAAGGTAACGCATATTGGTGTAAAGCTCCGTCATACTGTTTGAAATTGGTGTACCCGTCGCAAAAGTCACACCCTTACCGCCTGTCAACTCGTCTAAATACTGACACTTTGCAAACATATCCGAGGACTTCTGTGCCTCTGATTGTGCAATTCCTGCCACATTTCGCATCTTGGTATAGAGGAACAGATTTTTGTAATTATGACTCTCATCCACGAAAAACCTGTCCACGCCAAGCTGCTCAAAAGTCACTACATTATCTTTCCTTGATGCATCATTCAGCTTTTCAAGCCTTGTAAGAAGTGATTTTCTTGATTTCTCCATGTGCTTAATGGTGTAGCGTTCTCCGTTGTCGGCTTTTGCCTGTGCAATGGCAAGCTCTATCTCATCAATCTGCCTTTCAATAATGGCTACCTGTCTTTCCTGTGAAAGCGGAATTTTCTCAAACTGACTATGCCCGATAATAACCGCATCATAATCTCCCGTGGCTATTCTGGAACAGAATTTCTTACGGTTGGCAGGCTCAAAGTCTTTCTTTGTTGCAGCAAGGATATTGGCTCCGGGATATAACCGCAAAAAATCACTTGCCCACTGCTCCGTCAAATGGTTCGGAACCACAAACAGACTCTTTTGACATAATCCCAGACGCTTGCTCTCCATGGCTGCCGCTGTCATTTCAAAAGTCTTTCCGGCTCCCACACAATGGGCAAGCAGGGTATTATCTCCGTAAAGTACATGAGCCACCGCATTTTTCTGGTGGGTCTTCAACTCAATATCCGGTGTCATGCCGGGGAATTTCAGATGTGAACCGTCATATTCCCTTGGTCTTGTTGAATTGAAAAGCTGGTTGTATTTTGCCACAAGTACCAGTCTGCGTTCCGGATCACGGAACACCCAGTCCTTAAATGCTTCCCTTATGGCTTCCTGCTTCTGTGATGCAATGGTGGTTTCTTTCTTATTCAGGACTCTCTTTTCCTTGCCGTCCTCCTCTATGGTATCGAAAACACGGCTGTCCTTTAAATTAAGGGAATCCTCCAGAATGGTATAGGCATTTCTCCGGCTTGTACCGTAGGTCATATTTACAAGGGAATTTCCATAGTCCGCATTTTTGCCCTTTATGTTCCACTGTCCTGTCACATCGGAATACTGGACTCCTACGACATTCCTGTCTAACAAATGCTGCGGCGTTTCAAAGGTCTCCCTCATAAAATCCTCAATATACTTCGGGGCAATCCATGTGGCACCGATACGCACCTCAATCTCGCTAGCATCCAGTTCCTTCGGCTGTACCTGTGTAAGTGCCTGCACATTCACGGCGTATTCCGGGTGGCTCTCTGCATAGACCTTTGCTGTTTCCAGCTTGTCACGGACATTTCCACTCAGATACTCATCCGCTGTTTCCCATTTATCCGTCAATGGGTTCTGAAATATAATTCCTGTCAGCTCCTCCTTTACCGTATCCACATCTTTTCCGGTCAGCTCTGCCATGTAATCGAGGTCAACCCTTGCTTTTTCCGACAAGGATACTGCCAATGCTTCACTTGCCGTATCCACACTTGTGACAACCTCTGCCTTTTTAATGGTACGCTTCGTGAACATATCCGCTTTGCCCTTGAAATTGCCCTCATCGTCCAATTTTTCAAGAGAACACAACAGACAATAGCTGCTGTCCTGATTAAATGCTCTTTTGTTGGTCTGCGAGTTGATTAGACCGTGTTTCTTGGAAAAAGCATCATATAAACTGTTTAACTCCGCCTGCTTTTCCTTGATTACCGTATCCGGATATTCTTCTAATTGCAGATTGATAAGCTCCTGCGTACAATTTCGGATACCCACCATGCCCTTGATACGTTCCTGCATGGAATCGGACATATCCACAGGCTTCATAATGGAATTTTCACGGTAATACACCCTATCGTCCACAAGAGTGTAGCTGTAATTCTTGACATCCGGGTCCGCCGGAATGGTGGCATCCGCAAGCTCATCTGCCAGCTCATCCAGCTCATCCAGCTCCACCGCTTCTATCTCTCCGTCAATATGGCTGACCGCTTCCTGTAGCTTCTGTGCAAATGGTCTTGTGGTATCGGGCATACAGGTACTTCCATACCATACGGTCCGCTGACCATTCCATTTTCCCACAATCATCTCCGGATGTTGGGCAAAATAGCTGTTCATGCAATGCCGTTCTCATCCTCTGACAGATGCACCCAGTCCGGCTCCAAATCCATCACACGGTCACGTTTCTTTAAGAATAAAATATCAGAAGTGACCTCTGTTCCGGCATTTTCCTTAAATGCGTGTTAGGCAGTCTGACCGCACCCAGAAGCTCTGCTCTTTGGGCAAGGTATTTTCTGACCTCCGGACTTTTCTTATCCATTGTTCCCTTACTGGTAACAAAAGCAACCACACCGCCGGGGCGAACCTTATCTAAGGTCTTTGCAAAGAAATAGTCATGGATTAAAAATTTCTGCTTGTCATACTGCTTATCCGTCACCTTATACTGTCCGAATGGCACATTTCCGATTGCTACATCAAAGAAATCATTGGGATAATCCGTTTTCTCAAAGCCTGTGATTTTAATGTCAGCATTCGGATATAGCTGTTTTGCAATCCTCCCCGTAATGCCGTCAAGCTCCACGCCATAAAGCCTGCTCTCCTGCATCTTCTCCGGTAGCATTCCGAAGAAATTTCCGATACCCATTGCCGGCTCCAGCACATTTCCTTTTTCAAATCCCATTTTATCCAAGGCATCATAGATACTGCGGATTATGGCAGGACTTGTATAATGGGCATTTAAGGTACTCTCCCTTGCCGAAGCATACTCCTCTTCCGATAAAAGTCCCTTTAACTCCTGATATTCATTCGCCCAGGCACTCTTGCTTTCATCAAAGGCATCCGCAAGCCCGCCCCAGCCAACATACTGAGATAAAATCTCCTGTTCCTCCGATGTTGCGATACGGTTCTCGCTTTCTATTTTCTCCAGTGTACGTATAGTTTCCACATTTCTGCGGAATTTTTCCTTTGCAGTACCAATTCCTAAAGCATCATCCGTGATACGGAAATTGACAGCTCCGGTCTTATCAATCTGCGGTTCTACCTGCTTTACAGGAACTTCGATATCCAGCTCTAATGGTGTATCTGACACTTCCTCCGGCTTTTGGACATCCTGTCTAGAAGTTTCCTGATTTTGCACATCCTCTGCCGTTAATGGTGGTTCCTCAACACCTTCAGGATAATCTTCACTTCCTTCAATCTGTGTAAACACCTCTGTTTCGTGACGGTCTATATCCCTTTCCGTCACCTCGTTGAGATAATCTTCCTCGACTTCTCCCCGCTGTGGCTGATAATCGTACTCAAAGGCAACACCATTTACCTCTGCATAAAAAAATTGATTATCTGTTACGGAATTTCCAAGCACATAGGTTTCTTCCTCAGTCCCCCATTCATCGACTTTGATGCACTCCTGTCCATCAATCGTGATTTTCTCAGCCGCCTGTGCTGCAAGCTCTTTCTCCTGCTCAATATACCGTCTTGTCTGGTTGATAAATCCATTTAATACGGCAGGGTGGGAGTCCACAACCATATCCGCATTTTTCACCATGGCATAAGGCTCAATGGCTTTTGCCCACTCCTTATTCTCCGGAGAAAACCGTCCGTCCTGTCTTTTGTGCATGACAGAATTGGCAAGCACATAGCTTACCCGTTCAAAGCCATATTCCTGAATGACAGCTTCCGCTGTATCCTTTGGCAGACGATACCCGTCAAACTTTTCAGCAATTGCTTTTCAATGGCATTCTTGCAGGCTACTTTGGTTTCATGCTCCATCTTTGCCTGTGCCTGCTCCAAGCTTCTGCTCCTGCTCCACTCTGTACTGTGCGTAGGCTTCTTTTCCTTCCGGAGATAAATACTTATCTTCTTCAATGAGCTTACGAATACGCTTTTCCACAACATTCCAAGACAACAGCACTTCTGCGTATGGTTTTCCGATATTTCCCTTTTTCAGCTTTATTCCTTTTGCATCATGATCCTCATAGCTGTGGTCAGCTCCGGCAAGTGCATGGCTACTACCGCCTGTTCCATATTCATTCTTTAAGAAATTAGCTGCTTCTTTGCTGTCATGCCCTTCCTTAAAATAATCATAAATACGGAAAGACCCATTTGAAAAACCACTTCCCCTGCCAACCTGTAGTCAATCTCATCCTGCGTGATAAAATCCTCGTGTTTAATTTCCACATGCTCAGCAGCTGGAAATGTCAGCCTGTCTACCAGAAGGTTGTCGAGTTCGGCACGAAGCTCCTCTTTTGGCATAACAGAACGGAAACGCAGGCTTTTTTCTCCGATTTCCAACTGATGCAGAGCATGATCATGTGGCAGCTATCCTCTCCACCTCTTCCGGTGTAGAAAGAAGTTCCACCAGTCTTGCATGGGCATCCGGGTAATTACCCGCCTTTAATTCCAATTCTTCCGGCATTTCTCCCATACCATCACGGAAAAAGAAAAATAAATGGTTTGCAATCCTGCCACGCTCTACCTCATCCACAAGATAAGCTTCATTTGCACCCATATATGTGCCATTCTCTACCTGCCTTCGGATATTCTGCTCAATATCTTTCCATTCCATCGTAAGTATGGGTTGCTCCGTTGCTGATGTACATATCCAACACGCATGCCACCTTCATCAAACCATACGGCTATCTGCTTTCCGTCAAACTCAAAGCCTTTTCCGGTGGTTCCATACTCTTTTTCAGAAAGGCTGTCATTTCTTCCGGTGTCTTTCTCTGCTGGTACTTGGCATAAATACGTTTGCGGCTGTCATCCCTGCCCCCGCCGCTTCTTAAAATATCATCAATCTGTTTCTCCGGCAGTACAAAACCTGCCGGAATAACACTTTTTTCTTCTGCCTGCTTCATGGCAATGTTGCGACCTGCTCCGAAAACATGGTAAAAAGGTCAAGCTGTTTAAACATACCGTCTGTATCAATCTGCTCTGCCACTTCCCCCGGAAGTAAATAGACACCATCCTCGATATAAGAATTGACCCAGTATCTTGCATCTTCCCATGACAACCTGCTCTCTGCTTCACGGGTCAGATAATTGCCTTTCCACATGGTAAGCCCATCCTCATCAGCTCGATACCCGGCTCTTACATCCCCAATATACAGCTCTGTAAATTCCTCCATACGGAAAGAATTTTTCAGATACTCCGTCTGTAAAACCGCATCCTGCTCTGACTGGAAATATCCCGCAATCTCCGATCTTTTATGGATAAGGTGATTATCAAAACATAAGATTCCCTTTTGAAGCTCTGTGAAATCTTCGGTTTTATCCGAAAAGGAACCGGATAATGAATTGTTGTCACTATCCGGCTCCTGCATGGCGCTATGAAATTGTTCCTCACTGCTTAAATGTAAATCAGTTCTGTCAGCACGATTTCCTCCGCTGAGTGTCTGATGTTGTTCATCTTCGCTACCCAGCCCATCTGATCGGCTGCTTTCAGTTCCTCGTTCACTCCTTCCGACTTCGCCATCTGTCCGGTCAGAAGTTCCATTCTCTGCTCTGCCTGCTCCTGTACCTGCAGACAATGTGCTTTCAGCTCCCCTGTCAGAATCATTCCCTGATAAATCCCTCTCCTGTGCTCCTTCAGAAAGTTCTTCCTCATCAGTCCGTACTTGGTCAGTGCCTGTTCCGGCTCCTCGTTCGCTGTCAGGTTCGGAATCAGATAATCCCCGTTCTTTTCGTATGTCAGTTTCATTGGCAATGCCTCCATTTCTGTATGATTTTCAGTTTCCTTTGGTTTTTCTATTGTCGTTTCACTTTCACGCTTTAAAGCATTATAGTCTGCTTCTGGTGCATTTGCAAGTCCTTTTTCAACATTTTCTTCATGCTTCCAATATGCTCCCCAGCCGCTTTTTCTCTTGCCTTATTTGAGGCATTCTGCCTTGCAATCTGGCGTTCGTATGCCCCTATTGTCCGTCCAATTTCCATAAGCAGGGGCTTACACATCTCCGTAGTTGCATTTCCAATGACAGCTAATGACTTGTATTATTAAATTCGTGGATATATTCAAAATTCATGTCATCTTTCCACAAATCCATATCGGCACCGCATCGGGATAGCAGGGTAAAGGAAATACTGGAAGCCAGCGTTTCCCTCCATCGGATTCCAAGATTCAGTTCATCCAGATCATCAAGGAAACTTCCCTCTTTCACATAGTTCAGCTCCGGTAAAAGTTCCTCATAATAATCCTGTACAATCCTGTCAGCTATCTCCATAACCCTCTCTTCAAAAGGCATATTTACATCGGTTGCACCATAAGTTTTTTCAAGCTGTGCAAGCACGGGAGCCTTATGTTCCTCCCTAAGCTCCCACAGATATGGGTCACGCCCGATTCTCCTTGCCTTATGCACATCTGATACATCAAAGACATATTTTAATCTCGAACGTTCGCTGTCCGTATCAATCAGGGCAATTCCTTTCGCTCCACGGTTGACCCAGCAATTCATCTTTTCATTCCACGTTTCAAGCGAAGCACAGGCTGTTGCATCCGGTCTTTGGGCATATATTAACATCTGCTCGTTAAAGGGATATTTATACAGCCTTGCAGCCGTAGTCAGAAATCTGGTCCATTCATTTTCGTTTTTAACAATATCTGCCGCTGTCATTTCTGCCAGTGCAGATATATAATGATATTTTCCTGCCATAGATACTCCTTTCGATTCATTTTGTCCTAATAGCAGAAAAGCAGCCCAAAGTGGCTGCCTCAGAATATAGACAAAATTCTATAAATACTAAATGCAAGTATATTAGCAAAAATATACTTGCATTTTCTTTTAATGACTATTCCTAAATAAAAAATATATTTACTCCTGTATACACACGCTTATTCAATCAAATCAATTATCCTACTTAATACTACTTTTATTTTTTGTTCCAAAATCTCAATTTTATAGTAATTTGTAGAAATATCTGTTAACAAATTATCTATCTCACTTACATCTTTTTTCCTTTTTTCTTTCAGAATTTTATTTATATCTACAGAAAATTTAATACGGGCATACATTTCTTTATCCTTCAAATTGTGCATAGTAATTGCAGATAGGACAAACTCCAAATCATATTTAAACGAAACGTAATACCTTCTCATATTTTGTTGTTTATGATTTTTCTTTGTATCCCTTATATTAGAAATAATCGAATATATAACCGTATCTAATAACACAAATTCTAACAACGCTTCTTTGACAAGAGAAAAAACATAATCCGATTGTGATACATTTACACTATATGTAAAAACACTTGTAAAAAATAGTAGTATGTATATAGCATAACGCAACACATTAATACTTATTAATGCTTCGACCGGCTTAAAAATCAGTGCCACAGATTTATTTCCAGTAACTCCTTGAATAAATTTTTTAACCATTCTTAACAAAAAAGATAAGATATACGGTATCGATATTAGAAATGTTATCATTGTCAAAAAAATAGAATACTTCTCTTGTCCTATAAACTCACCATAAGTCAATTCTATCCCCGAAGACGTACAAATCTTTTCAACAAGTAATACAAATAAATATGTTCCATATCCAATTATATTTTTCAACAACATAGATGAAAAAAATACTAAATATAAAAGCGCAATCACTATTGCCATTATAACAGTGAATAATGGTAATACTACTTGAGATATTAATATTAACTCAATAGCAAGAAATATAGTCTGCCCCCATGTCAAAACATCCTCATCATTTTTTCTATTTCGAACGAAATATATAACAAACAATAACAATGATGCAAAAAAATAGCTCCAGAAATAATATACCACTTACTCATAATCTGTGTTAATTCGTCCAATATTTCTGGATTAGAAATATTCTCACTAAATATTTTTAGTAGCTCCATAAAATCAATATTTATATAAGCTAACACACAAGATAGTATCAAACCAATAGGTGTCGCTAAAGCCAACATGGCATATTTTATTACGCCACTTTTCTTAAAACTTTCTATCTCTTTTTCATTAAATACAACTGATTTCATAATACCTCTCCTCCTACAACTCAACAACACATATATAATATCGGAATTATATATAAAATCATTATATTTTTACCTAGGTAGAGCATTGGCATCCTTCTTTAAATATACCATTTTTGATTGTTAATACGTTCTTTGTCTACATTCTGAAACAGCCTAAATTGGCCGCTTTCCTGCTTGTTACATATGAAGCGGCTAAATCACCGCTTCTTTCTTTTTATCTGCTGTTGGCTGTTTCCTGTCAGCATGCATCTTCATCACATCATTTTTCTTTTCTGCAAGTCTCTCTTTTAGTGAAGGACGTTCTTTCTTCTCATCACGCTTTTCCTCTTTCTGCTTTGCACGTTCCCCGGCACGGTCACTGCGAAACAGCTCATGTTCTTTTGCATCATACTCATACACATGATCCGAAAGACGTTCCTGCGGTGCTACCTGTGTCTGGTTCACTTCCTGCACCATCTGTTCAAGGTCTCTTAACTCCATTCCGGCATCTTTCGGGATAATCAGCGTTTCATGCACAGATGAAGGCAGTACATAGAAGTCTCCAACCTTGTCTGCTATTTCCTGTCTGGTATCATCATTTAATATAGCGGCTGCTCCATTTACCTTTGTATCATTTGTCAGGACAAACATCGTGTCAGGAACATCCGGTATCATCTGGGATGCCATTTCTCTTGCCTCTGATATATCCATATCATTATCCCTTGCAATGTCCCCTGCCATCATTTCTATAATGGTCTCGCTCATTCCCTTGAAGCTGTATGACTGTAAAACATCCATGTTCAAAAGAGCCTGTTCGTGCAAATCCTCAAGGGTAATCCCATACCTGTCCATCAGATTATCTGTAATCGTTATGGTTGCAGTGCCTTCCGCATTTTTGTCCATTAAAATCTGATACACAACCGCCAGATCTTCCACCTTGGTGTATGGTTTGTCCTCAAGAAACTGCCTGTTGGCTTCCTCATTGATGAGCTTGCACACAATCTTGTCTTTGACGTTATCAAAATCAGTAACCGCAGATACATCCATATCCTGGTCAATATAATGTGCCTGATATGTGGCTGCAATCTGCCCAAGCACATCATCCATCTCAGCTCCATCCTGTATCTGTTCAAAATACGGATTCAGATATACGGTTGGAGAAATATTGCTTTCTTCCGTCCGGATTGTCAGACCATCCAAAACACAGTCATTATTCTTTACTACCTGATCTTCCATCCAGTAGATAATTCATAAGGGTCTCTTTATGATTAAAGGTATAGTTTACCGCTTTTTCAAGCTTACTCCCGCCAGCAGGCTCCAGGGTTTCCAACCATGTCCAGAATTCATTCCAGATGGCAGGTTCTGTTTCCTGGCGTTTCTGTTTTCGTTCCTCCTGTGGAAGTTCTTTGTAGAGACGTTCCATATAGAAAAGACGGTTACAGAATGCAACTCCTTTTTCGGAAGGGAGCAGGAAACTGTCTTCTGCAGTTCCCTGCGGAGGTTCTGCAAGTTCCTGTTCAGAATTAATGTCCAGAAGTTTCAGCTTTTTCTGACGTGCTTTTGGGACTGCTTCAAAGAACTTACGCCTGCAGTGGGCAAGACAGCAGACCAGGACAACATCTTCAATCCTGCCGTATGCACTATACCCATCACACTGGAGCATCCCAGTGAAACCATGGAGAAATTCTATCGGATAATCCCCGCTCCGTCCGGTCTGTAATCATACAGGATGATCGGTGGTTTTCCATCAGTCCCGCTCAGGTAGATCCACATATAGGATTTTGAAGTGGCAGTTTTTCCCTCTTCATGAAGCACCTGACAGGGTACCTCGTCTGCATGGAGGATCTCTCTTGCCAGCAGTTCCTGATGCATTACTTCATAGACTGGAGAGAGATATTCCAGTGAACAGTAATTGTACCAGCGCGCTGCAGTTTCTCTTGGGACAGGCACCCCTTTTTCCATCCAGTCTTTTGACTGACGGTAAAAGGGAAGGTGCAGAAAGCTTTTCTGGTACATGACCATTGCCACCATATCCGGCGATGCGGGACTATGTGCAAGAAGCGGTGTCGGTGTTTTTGCCTCTACGATCGTTGTTTCATCCTCCTGCCGACATACATGACACATAAGGGTTTCCTGCATGTAATGGACCCTTACCACTTTTGCCGGAGTGATACGCAGTTCTTCCCGGACAAACTTATACCCCAGGTGTTCCATCGGGGAACCACAGTCCGGACAGATCCTTTCTTCCGGGGGAACATCGCAGGAGATCTCTTTTATGGGAAGGGCCTCATACAGATCTGCACGAACAGACTTTTTTCTTCTGGTCCGTGTATGTTCTTTTACAACGGTCACCGTTTCTTCCTCCTGGATTCCTTCCTCCTGATCAGACGCCTGGTCTTTTCGCTGGATGTTCCAAAGATCTTCCTTTTCAGTTCATCTATCGTCTCGTTCAGGTTCGCAATAGTGCTGCGGGCTCTTTTATGGTAGCTCTGAGATCCACAATGGTCTATTCCTGTTCTTTATTCGTGCTTAATAAAAGCTGGATCATATCTTCTGTATCATGAGGCATGGCATTTCCGTCCTTTGTTTTCTTATCCCTATTATAAAAGAAGTACGGGGATATGGCAAACAGACGGGACAGATGGTACTGTCAATCTGACGGTACCTCAGTTGTGGATATCTTTCCTAAAAAAATGAAAGATATGCCTGTATGCTCATTCTTTTAGGAAAGATATCCACCTGCTGTTTTAAAACAGATGTTTTTGAGTCCCATCCACATCGCATTCGAAAGGAAAAAAGAAAGCAGTGGATAAGTGTCTGGCGGCTGCCTGCTGTCACGGATATAGAAAATTTAAAATTCTCTGTTTTGCACAAAGGATCAGAAATCTTTTTTTCTGCCTGTGCCTTTGATTGCTTTGGGCTGATCGATGGAAAGACCTTCCATAAGCCACCGGAATTCCTGACGCGTCAAAAGACGGGCTTCCGAAGCATTCCGCGGCCACTGGAACCTGCCGTTTCCGTCAAGCCTTTTCTGGAGCAGCACAAAACCATCCTTATCAAAATGGAGTGCCTTAAGTTTCCGGCTATCCCTTCCGCAGAAAGATAAACTGCATTTGCATACGGATCGAGTTCATAAGTATCGCGTATGATAGCCATAAGCCCGTCGAAACTTTTTCGCATATCTGTACGTCCGGTGATAACGAAGATCTTAGACACACCGGATAGATCACCTAACATAAATCCTGCAGCGCTGATAACGTATGAAATATGGTCTCACGGTCTGCTGCGTTGGAGATCTCAATCTGGAAACTGTGATAAGTGATCTTTATAACAGAGTCTGGAATGGTATCCGTTTTGAGCTGCACTGAGGATGGGCAGACTGCCGGTTCCTCAAAAGAAAGCGGTACAACTTCCTGTTTTCCTGAGAAAGAAGAATGGACTGGTTCCGGTATCTCACAGGCTTTTTGTCGAAGTCTTCGTATCTGGTAATAAAAGTTGCTTGTATGGATATGATGTTCCTGACACCAGCATTTATCAGAAAGACCACTGGACCGGCATTCCTGGATCAGATCCAACCATTCTTTATCTGTACGTCTTGGATTTTTTTAGGCATAAAAATTCAACTCCTGTTTTTTATTTGGAGTGAGATTAGCACAGGTACCAGAAGAACTGAAGTGAAATGGTCCTAAGTGCAAAAAACTGGAAAAGTTATAGAGATACCACTCCTTAGAGGGATTATCTCATAAATTTTGGATACTGAAAAACCGGTGGATTATTCATCGCTTACTAAATTTCTATCTCCTATCAAGAGGAGTGTAGTAAAAATCTATTTACTATCATCATTATGAGTTCAAAAACAGAATTGGTAAAGCTACCCAAGATTTAAGCGCTTACGGTTCTACCGTTTACGTTTTAAGTATAAATCAACAAAGAACTGCCAGAGCAGTGCCATTTAAAAAGGAACAGAAAAAAAAGTGCCTCGAACATTGATGTAGGTATTATAGCAGGAACTCTGCTAGTTTACACTACGCTATGTTTTGAGGCACTTACCATCAATCCAAATTTAAGCGATGAAACGAGAATACTTCTATCAATTTATTAAATATTTTGTCCGAACATAGTCTCCATACAATTTGTGTTGTAAATAAGATCAAAAGTCCTGTTATTACTAATACCATATTTTTCGGAAGAACAGCCTCCAAAAGATAACCTAACATAACTGGAAGTCCAAGTGTAATTATCAGATTTGCAAATAAATAACAGAAATAACAAATTACTATCCACATACAGGAAATTCCTATCACTGCTGCAATAAACAACAATATGTCTTCTGATATATTACAGTGAATGAATGCTTGCCTTATAAAATACCAAGCTCAATATATAAGAAGCAATATTCTCTACGCATAGTATATCTATACAAACTGCGAAGCAACTTTCTTCATTATGCCAATATGCATGAAATTTTTCTAAAAATAAGTAAATATAACATAGCCAACCATCATAATCTCTGATGCGATTATAATAGCCCCCCTGTCATCCATGATACCATAAAAATATTTCAACCAATCAGAGATTTCGCTAAGAATTGGACATAACAAATGAATTATTTTATTCATTACGTTCCCCATCACCATGGTCTGAAAGGCATCCATATCCATATTTACAACTGTATTATTTTTTATATCCCATAAAGTATAAGTTTCAGATGGCAATTGAAGCGGATCAAAAAAGTAACGAATAATCATTGTTATTGCCAAAGAAATCAATAAATATGGCGTATATTGGCTAACTCGGAACTTCATGTGTATTTCCTACTTCTTTTTGTTCTTAAGCGTTAGTTTGAATTATCCTATTTATTCTAACGCATTTCGCAATGTCAGACTCCAGTGCTTCACTATGCCTTCAGATGCCTTTATGGTTTAGATCTCGGGCAACTAATTTCTAGCGCTTTCAAAAAAATCTTTCATCTGTGTATATTCATCAAATGTAATAATATCAACTCTATGTTTATCACTTAGAAATTCTCTAATTGGTGTAACTTTATCCTTTTTTAACATGATATAGCATCTCGGTAGCTCTGCACCTCCTGCATTCCAATTTAATGTCATATTCAAGTCACTTATAATATCCTCAAAATGAGGATCGCTTCCACCATATCCCGCGAAAAGTACTGAATTTGTTAAAAAGATTGAATTAATTATCAGTCTAAATCCCGGATTATGTTTCATAATTGCAAGATAGTCTTCTTCTGTCAGAACAAATTGATCTAACTTGATATCAGCAATCTTTCCATGTGCATGAATAATCGCAGTCTTTCCAGAATATATAGCCATAGAAAGATTTTGTTGTTCAGTGTAACTATATGCTCTTGTCAATAAGCTTGTATATCCCTCTTGCTTTGCCGCTTTTTCAAGTAATGCATCATAATTTGTTGTAATAATATGCCTATAATTTGTTGCTACAATTGTTTTATGATAATCACATGGAATTGCTCCATAAAACAAAGCATTAAGTTCATCGTCACAAAAATCAGTATTGATTCCGTGAGTTTTGATTTCCTTAACTTTTCCCTTAAGAGCAGTTATCGTAGATATTAGATTCTTATCTTTACTAGCCTTTGCATCTGAAATTATATCTGTAATTGATAACACGGTTCAAGGCTTTTGTTCAATTCTTCACATATGTCTATATACTTATCAATAAATCCATCCCAAGCTGGCAAACCTGACTCTACAGAAATTCCAGAACCAGCAAATATAGATAATCGTCCTTCAGATAATATCTTCGTAATAATTGGAAGTGCATCTGTCATCGTATACTGCATCAAAAATCACCTCCGACATATTAGGCTCCCCATGTTGCAATATATGCCATCAAACAATTAATGTTCCATTTTTCAAGTATTTCTTGGTTAATAAAAATGGATATCCTTTTTTGATAATTTTATTAAAAAACTTTGTATATGACTTTAGAAAACCAGCCAAATAAGTTTTATTAATCTTATTTTTCGAAACAGAAATTTGTTCAAGATACTTTACAAATTTTTCACATTTTCTATTGAAGGAAGAAACAAATTCATCTGTTTCACCATATTCAAGTTCAATAATATCCGTTAAACCCTTACAATAAAGAATAAACATATATGTATCTTCAAATACAACCTTGTATGCCTTTTTCGCTCCTTTTGTTTTCTCCATTTTATGAAGCTTTCTTATGATTCTATAGCCGTTCTTTTTCAAATCCTTATTAGTTTTTATAACAGATTTCATTTTCATCATTTATCCTCTTCTCATTTGTTATATAAAAACGTTATTTTTCTAAAATAGCTTACTCGCCTATCAAGGATAGACGCTATCTACTATTCAACACAAAAAGTGTGTAATTATTAAAGAGATTTAAAACATATTCCCTGTAACTCCAGTATATCACAAATAAATCAGCCTTGTTACACGCTTTTTCTAATTTTTTAATTATCTTTTACATATTGCTATGTCTTCCCTATAAATCATACAATACCAGCTGTCATTATTTCCACCATCAGCATTTCCATGGTTCTTTCTATCCCAGTTCATCCTCACACCTCTCCAACGCCGCAGCAATTACCTGATCCATATCATAATACTTATACTCTCCCAACCGTCCCCAAAGATTACCTTTTCTCCGCATCTGTCAGTTTTCTATACTCTCTGTACAGATTACTGTTCTTCTCATCATTAACCGGATAATAAGGTTCATCTCCCGGTTTCCATTCAGAGGAATACTCCCGACTGATGACTGTCTTAGGAAGATCATTTCCATCTTCATTCTTACCAAACTCAAACCATTTATGCTCAATAATCCTCGTCCATGGTGTTTCACGGTCTGTATAATTCACTGCAGCATTTCCCTGAAGTTTGGAATATCCAAAACCTCATTCTCAAAACGAACAGAACGATATTCCAGATTTCCAAGGCAATAATCAAAATAAGCATCTATCGCTCCTGTATAGACCACTTTTTCAGCAAGCTGGTCATATTCCTGCTTCTTCGTCAGATAATCTTCATTTAATCTGACCTCAATTCCTTCCAGCAGATTCTCCACCATCTTTGTATAACCACCCACCGGAATTCCCTGATAAAGCGCATTAAAATAATTATTGTCAAAAGTCAGACGTACCGGAAGCCTCTTTATGATAAAAGCCGGCAACTCCTTACAGTCACGTCCCCACTGCTTCTCTGTATATCCTTTTACCAGCTTCTCATAAATATCACGGCCAACCAGTGAGATTGCCTGCTCTTCCAGATTCTTTGGTTCCCCTGTGATTTCTTTCTTCTGTTCTTCAATTTTCGCAGTTGCTTCCTCTGGTGTCACCACACCCCACATTTTATTAAACGTATACATATTAAAAGGCATGGAATAAAGCTCACCCTTATAATTTGCCACCGGTGAATTGGTAAAACGGTTAAATGTCGCAAAGCGATTGATATAATTCCATACTTTTGCATTGTTTGTATGGAAAATATGTGCACCGTATTTGTGGACATTAATTCCCTCTATCTTCTCCGTAAAAACATTTCCTGCAATATTCGGTCGCTTATCGATCACCAGAACCGACTTGCTGCTGCCTTCGCCTCATGAGCAAAAACAGCTCCATATAATCCTGCACCTACTACCAGATAATCATACATTTCATTATTCCCCTTTCATCATACGCATATCTTAAATAATGCTACTTTATCATGCCTTTAACTTTTGTAAATACCTGATTTTTGATTTCCCACACAAGCGGTTCTTTCAACACAGTCAGAACTATTGCATATCCACTAAAGAAAAGAATCGCAGACACCAGTAACGTAGCAAAATTCCCCATTCCCAGCGTCTTAACCCATCCGGAACTTACCATGCCAACTACTGTTGACAATACAACTTTTCCATAATGCACATTCCTGTAAGCAGGCGTAACCTCTTTTCTCAATGCCGCAAACTGTACAATCCACACAACACCTTCCGCAACAAGTGTACCAATAGCCGCACCGGCTGATGCCAGACGCGGAATTAATAATGTATTCAAAGCCAAATCAACAACAGCTCCTGCAATTTCCGAATATAGAACTATTTTCTCGCATCCCATCGGAACCAGCATCTGAATTCCCATGATATTAGTCAGACCTATAAATATGATTGTTGGCATAATAATCTGCATAGGAATAACTGCCAGCATATACTCATCCCCCGAAAGGAATAATATTCCTTCCTTCGCATATAAGATAAAATAACATGTAAGCGGCACTGCAATCAGGAAAACAAAATTGATTGCCTTTTTCGTAATCCTCCGGAATTCTTCCATTTCATGATGCTCAATATAATAAGAAGCTCTAGGTAACAGTACTGTTCCTAAGGAAGTAACAATTCCCAACAATACGCTTTTGATCTTTACCGCAGCATTATAATATCCTACATCAATGTCTGTCTTGATAAAGCCTAGCATAACCGTATCCAGATTGGTATAAATCGTTGTAGCACATGACATTGCGAAAAAATCATGACAGGTTTTAAATGTCTCCGGAACTGATACTTTCCTACTGGCCTGATCTGGATATACCGATGGACATTCACCAAATTGCAAATATTAGAAGCTGATGCCGCAAAATGGAAATACCACCGTAAATAACATAGTCACTCTTCTGGTGAATCAGCGCAAACATTGCAAGAAGAGCGATAAATTTAAATAAGATTGACCTGACTGTAATATATGTATACTTTTCCAAACCACGATACAGCCAGTCCAGCCCGACTGCATTAAACAACAAAGTAGTGCTCATAATCAGAAACAGCGGTCGTTCTGTCTGTAACCGTGGCACACATGCCAATGTTATCCCAAACGCAATATAGGTTATTACTGTCATAACCATATTTATAATAAATATTTCCTGCACTGTCCTGGACAGTTTCTCTTTATTATCCCTTACCTTCGCACAGGCGCGAATCCCATAAGTCGGAATTCCTAACTGCGCAAATAATGCAAAATATGCAATCACCGAATTAGCAAAAGACACCTTGCCGGTGCCTTCTGGTGATAAAATTCGGGAAACATATGGAAATGTAATTAAGGGAAAAATAAATGATGACATTGTAAGTAATGCATTCATTATGAAATTTTTTTGATTGAAGTTTGTTTCAAGTCTATTCTCCTCGCATAGATTCCAATATACTATATGTACTTTTCTAATTGAAACTTTAGAATTTTTTCATTGCATTTTTTTAATTATTTTATCTTCTTTGCTCCGCCTTTATAGGACGCGACCCCAATATGTAGCATAGGAGATCACATACATTGCAATGTTAATAACTAACAGCTTATGTGTTGTCCGAGTCAGATCTTCTCGGTTATATCTTACTTTCGCGCATACTCGTATCACATAAGTAGGAATGCCTAGCTGGGCAAAAAAATGTGAGATTAAGGATGGCGTTCTGGAGGATGAAATTTCACTTAATTGACTTGTATCTCTTCATATTTCCTTCATTCCTCTGTCTATCGAGCTCTCCCTAAACGTTTTCGCTTTTGAGGTTTCATTTGTCGGAGTACGGCGTGCCAGTTCTTCATAACTATACTGCCAGCAAACCAAAATGTATTATAATAGAGGCTCAGTGATAAATCATCAATGACACAATGTCCTGCAATAAAGACAAGGCATGTCATCATATAGTAATCATTTATCTTATAGCTGTAATACAATGTAAATGTTAAAATGGTAATCCATACGATTGAAAAAATAATCCCATATCGCTGTAAAATCTGAATATAAAACGAATCTACATAATTATATGGATTTATGTTCTTATTTCCAAAAGCATCTAGACCATTTCCTACCATCTCCACCTTTTGTCCAAAAAGAGAAATTCCACTTTGCAGCAACGAGCTTTGACCTAACCGAAGTCTCCCTCCCAATACGGTGTTCAATTGATACTTCCATTCTACGTCAGGATTATACGTTACGGTAAAATATACACTAATAACGAAAGAGAACACAAATGCAAACACCATCCCCCAGCACAAAACACGCTTGGATCTCAAAAGGTTAGGTCTAACCTTCAATACTCCAAATACGAAAACCATCCAGACCGACAGATAAAACGACAATCTTGAGTTTGTCATTACAAACATCCACCAATTTATGGCAACTAAAACAGAAAGCTCTATCCATTTGATTTTTGCTTTCTTCACATATAAAACCAGACCAGTAATATTGAACAAAAAAGTTGGCCCAAACAAGGCATAGCGAAACCCCAAGTAGTGACGCACTCTTGCTACATTTGAATAGATATAATCCTGAATGATTCCCAACTGTGCACTTACTATAATAAAGACCATCGTGATCGAGCTAATCCAAATTGAGAACCACGCTATGTCCTCAAACTCGACGTTTCGTGCACAGAATATATAAATAAGTATAAAGCTACAGTCGAAACCGAAGCCTGCGACCGCGTAATCAAAACAAGTGCCACAAACATAAGACCGGTCAGAAAACTTTGGATGCTATATTTTCCTATACTAAGCTCCCGAAAAAAAGCAGGCCAATACAGAAGTATTTGATCATGCTATATGGAGTTCCTATAAAATACTTATAATAAAAAGACGTGCTTAGTATCCCAAATATCAGGAACAAAGCATATGATATCCAGAATACAATGTCCTGACCCTTAGGTTTCTTTATCCGAATTATCATGCCAATATCCTCCATTATGATTTAAGGTGATGGCTGTAGTCACTTTCTCTTAATATACGAAGACTTTCATCCAGTGCAGCCATAAAATAGCCTCCTGACCGCAATTTTACCCCTATGCAATCCACATTTTCACACATGGAGGCATAATCAGCCTCAGAGATTTCTGATATTCGATCATTCACATCATACAGGCTATCCACCGCAATTCCCACGCCGTTCCTTATCACAAAGTCTGCAATAGCCGCTTTGCTCCAAACAATCACCGGTATCCCGCTGGACAGATACAAGGAAGTTTTATGGGGATTGTTGTACTTCAAATATTCTCCCGTGTTGCCGATACAAGTCTCCGCAGAAGTTCCGTCCCACACCAGACCGAACGCTCCCTCCAAATGTTCCGGCAAGTCCTCTGGTGAAAATGAGCCATGATATATCATATTTTCGCACTGATTGATTTCTGCATAATTGCTACCGTACAAATGAACCCTCAGTCCTGGATTTTTTGTTCCATCTACGCCAAAAATATCATAAATATAGGCACATTTTCCGGGTGCAAGATTTCCTGCAATTGCAATAGAAAAGTCCTTTCCTTTCGATGGCTGAGTCTTACCACAACCATTCAGATAGTCAAATATATTTAAACTGACCAGCTTTTCCTTTTCAAAACCCTGACTAATCAGATACTGCTTCATATAATCATTATGACAAATAACCACATCGAAATATTTCAACAAGATATTATCTGCCAGATTGCTGGTCTTTTGATTTTGGGAAATAACGCCGTCAATTCCCTTACGTAAAGATTCCAAATCGTGAATCACAGCGATAAACTGAACCTTTTTCCGCTTCTGAATATGGGGAATATATCTCTCTGCTACCCGATTACCATACATCGGATGCTGATAAATCACAATATCCCCCTCTGATACCATGTGTTCTAGTTTCCACCAATAATATGTGCCAACTATCAGAATCCACAATTTTTGATAAAGTTTACAGCATTCTGTTGGTAGCATAGGCATTCTAAAACGATGCATTCCTCGCTGCCGACATATCTCAGAAATATCTCTTGGAGCTTTTGCCCCTGCAGTATTTCTCTTCTTTCTTCCAATATCTATATAATACTGCATATTATATACCTCCATATTCTCTTAAAGGGGCAAAGGTCCCCCTTCGAAATATCCAACTGTTTTCTCAGCGCCCTCTTGCAAGCCAAACTCAGCCCTCCACCCCAAGACCTCCAGCTTCTCGGCATCCAAAGATGAATTGGACATCAGATTATATCCCTTTATCTCCGTCTCGGAGGCGTTTTCATAGACTACTTGTCTGCCGACTGCCTTTGCCAGAGCCTTTGCCATATCGCCAATGGTCACAACCGAATTCTTATTGGAAATATTGTAAGTATTTCCTTTTTCCCCGTTCAATAAAACGGTCAGAATCGCCGAGGCACAGTCCAACGTGTAACAATAAGAGCGTAGCTGCAGTCCTGCACTTTTCATCGCGATATCCTCGCCCCGAACCGCATTTCTGGTAAACTGCGCAGATGCTCTACAATCCGAGTCCGTAATAGACGGTCCATAAATGTGCCCAGGTCGAACAATGACAGTATCTAGACCATACTCCTCACCATATGCGATACATAGCGTTTCTGCAGTCCGTTTGGCACACGGATAACTTGCACGCGGATTCAATATGTCCACATAGCCATAATCAGTTTCCTGATAGGGTCGGTTTTCTGCTTTATTGCCGTACACTTCGCTGGAAGAGATATACAACACTCGTTCACTCTTCATTTTCACTGCCATAGAGAGCAGACTTTGCAACCCTACAATGTTTGCAAGAATCGTTTCCACCGGCTCTTTCACATAGACAGCAGGGCTTGCATTGCTGGCTCCGTGAACAATATAATCCACTGAGATCGATAATTCCTGCTTCTCCGTGGCATCATATTGAACAAAGGTAAAATCAGTTTTATTGACCCACCTGTAGAATCGCTTACAAGTTCGCTCCAGACTTCTGCCCGCCAAAATAATTTGGATATTAGCGCTGTACTTCTCGTTCAGGTGAAAAAGCAGTTCCACAAGAGAGGAGCAAATCATACCGGTTCCCCCAGTAATCAAGATTGATTTTCCATGAATTTTCTGAAGATTGGGAACACATTGCAATACCCTATCAACATCTTCCCAATAGGATGAATCATATTTGATCATTTCAGCCAAGCATCCTCCTTTGTGTGCAACAGTGCCTTGAAAATTTTAAGATCTTCCAAAGTAGTAATCTTCATATTCTCCTCAGAGCCTTTAGAAAAATATGTCATTCTGCCAAGCTCTTTCATCAGCATACAGGATGCTGCCATACCAGTCAGTCCACGTTTTTCCGCTTCTTTATGTGCATCAAGAAGTTCACCCAGTTTGTAAGTATGAGGTGTCTGTGTCCGGAATAATTTTTCCCTTTCCGTAGAAACACAGGAAGATATACCGTTATCACTCTCGAAAACGACTTCCGTGCATGGAATTACCGCTACAGCGCTCCCGTGTGCAGCAAAGGTCACCAAGCTATTGGAAATCACTTCTGACGATACCAGCGGACGATTACCGTCATGAACCATGACAATATCATCATAGGAAAGCTCTTTTATCAGAGCATCCAGACCATTGCGAATTGATTCTTGACCAGTTGTGCCACCCGGAATAACCCAGCGCAGCTTTGTGATGTTGAACTGTTTGGCATAGGCCCAAAGCACCTCGCTCCAAGAATCGATTGTAACCACCATAATGGCATCAACGCTTGGATGCTTCTGGAAGGCTTCCATTGTATGAATAATAACTGGCTTGTTGTCAACGTGAATAAATTGCTTCGGAATGTCCTGGTGCATCCGGGTTCCGCTTCCGGCTGCGGTTAACAATGCTACAACCATTTTGTTTGTCCTCCTAATAAACTATTTTTTTACTGTCCAGTACATATAAAAATCGTGATGCGACTTTTTCTCTTCCTTTGGCGGTATCTGCATATAATTTCCGTATAGCTGAGTCAAATATGTATCATAGTTTTTGGGTGCATGGTAATGCTTTTCCTCAAATATTACATCTATTACTTCCAGATAGTCACTCTTTTTACCCCTTTCCTCCGTGGTATGAACCGGTGCAGTCATGACACCCTCATAATTACACAACTCAAAGCTATATTTCTGGGTCACTTGCTGCACCAGTTGACTCCACCGCCGATATCCCACCATCCAGACTGGGATACGGCTAAACACGTGGAATACATGAGCTGCCATACTTTTTGCCACCATATATTCCAAGCTCGACGAGCGTTACATCTTCCGAAGAGACACTAGCTTTGTGTAATGTCTCTTCGTGGCAGAATTACTGTCCGGCAAACCTTCAATGGGGAAAATATCGATAAAAATGGGGTAGTAAATTGGACATTTTTTGTGACGCCACCACTATAACTTTTCACGACAGTATTAAGATTATAAAATCGGTAAGATTCACAACCCATTGAAAAACCAGCCATATCGGGTCAGCCAAGGTATAGCCGTTCAAAACGCCCTTAGTCAGTTCCATCAACTTCTCACAATCAGGCCGAGGCATATTCACATCTATGTCATCCTCCCAAGGAATAAATCCGTGACGCAGAATTGCCCCCAGTAAAGTTCCGCAGACAGGAAATACCGTAGACCATTCTTATCACAAAACGATGCTAATGAGTCCAACATATCCAGTTGAACCTTTCTACTCTCTGCCTGAGTCATTCTTTCTCCGCAATCAGCTTTTCCCAGCCTCTTTAATGTCAGATATGTTCCCATTATGCACACCTCTTTTCTTCAAGAGGTATCACATATTTAAACAGGCAAGTTATCTTCCCCCCCTGAGGTTATATTCCAAATTACGAACTCATGCTTTGAATGTCTTTCGTTCTCTGGCGGCAACTGCATATAATCTCCGTACAGGTGCGTTAGATACTTATTATAACCAACGGGTACCGGTAGAAATAAATGCTCAAACGGCAAATAAACTGTTTCAGAATAAATAGACTTTGGATTTTCTCGAAAAAGATGAACTGTTGTTGTTTTTACTCCAACATACTGACATGATTCAAATTTATATTTTTTTGCTACAACATTTAGTCTCTGAGCGTAGTGATTGCCGCTTTTACGAAACAGTTTTCTTAAAAGTAACTTTATTAGTCTGAATTTCTCATTTTTCAAAAACTTCTGTCTTACTTCTGCATTTACTAATGATCTGAGCATCTTAATACGCATCAAATGTATTTTTGTCTGCAAATCTCCAGTAGGGAATCCGTCTAACGGAAAAATATCCATAAACACGCCAATTTCTTTTTCATTAATGACAGTCCAACGCAATTTTGTTGTAGTATCCCATATACGTGCAAAGGGTGTATTGTAATCCCTATTTTTTTCGCAGCTCGACAGGCAATAACGATCATCGTGCCAAAGGTAAAGAAGATTTTCGTAATCTTTTCTTGGCATCATCAAATCGACATCATCATCCCACGGGATAAATCCTTTATGGCGAACCGCCCCTAATAGAGTTCCTCCCGATAAATAATAGCGCAGTCCATTCTTGTCACAAAATTCTGCAAACTCTACAAGCATCTCTAATAGATGCTCCTTAATCTCACTATTTGACAGCTGCTTTTCTGTGTTTTCCTTTTTAAATCGAGTAACTTCTGACATATTTCAATCAACCTCATTTATAAATTATCTCCATAGCGTGACGATTAATTTGTTCATCCTTCGGAGGCAATTGCATATAATCACCATATAAATTCCTTAAATATGTGTCATAATCCTTCATAACAGGCACTTGCAATGACTCGAAATCCATCAATATTGTTTCGTCAAAAATTTCCGTCGGCATAATTTCTTTTTCCTTATATCTTCCAAGAAAATTGCCGACATACCTTTCTTTTCTTGCATCATATTTCTTAGGCCATTTTCCAGCTTACTAATCAATTTTTCGTATCAAAATGGTGAGCGAAATTAACTTTTTTATAATAGATATCACAAATTGCTCCACCTTGCTTCTCCTTTTATTCATATCAAAGAGCGCTTCGAATTTAGATAGAACAATCAGTGTTTTTATTGTTCTAAGGTGCATATAGTGCAATTTTCTCCGAATTGCAAACCTCGGGAATCCATCTAAAGGATTAACATCAATCCACACGTTTGTATACACCGGTTTGATTCTTGCATGATCAATCACTGTTACGCTTGTGTCTACCACATGTGTCAGACAATGGTAAAAGTCATCAGTAAACTTATAGTTTCTAATTTGAATTTTACCATTCCACTTTTGATGTGCTAATTCAACAAAACGATCATAGTCTTTCCTAAACAAACCAACATCGATATCATCATCCAAGGAATAAAACCTTTGTGACGAACGCAACCAATGGCGGAACCGCCAATGATATAATATTTAATAATTATGTTCACG
>ENA-OQDF01000123-OQDF01000123.1-human-gut-metagenome-genome-assembly--contig:-NODE-123-length-27084-cov-1.868272_pt1 | contig 27084 bp, 35 predicted proteins | sample MGYA00242769_ERZ504597 | MGnify/ENA primary metagenome ERZ504597 (study PRJEB26092, sample SAMD00036305) | human gut metagenome | host: Homo sapiens | study: EMG produced TPA metagenomics assembly of...
ATTCCGCCTTATGAATCGGGTGCTTCTCTGTATATCCGTCCGTTGCTGGTGGGTACCGGTGCACAAGTAGGCGTACATCCTGCCAGCGAATATCTGTTTGTGGTGTTCGTGACCCCGGTAGGTCCTTACTTAAGGGTGGATTCTCAACCAATCCGTATGTCATTATCCGCGAATTCGACCGTGCTGCTCCATTGGGTACCGGTACTTATAAAGTAGGTGGTAACTATGCAGCCAGTTTGCGTGCCAACAAGAAAGCGCACGATTTGGGTTATGCCTGCGAGTTCTATCTGGATGCCAAGGAAAAGAAATACATGGACGAATGTGGTGCTGCCAACTTCTTTGGTATCAAGGACAATACGTATATCACTCCGAAATCTACTTCCATCTTGCCCTCCATCACCAACAAGAGCCTGATGCAGCTGGCAGAGGATATGGGTATGAAGGTAGAGCGTCGTCCGGTTCCTGAAGAAGAATTGCTGACTTTCGAGGAAGCGGGTGCCTGCGGTACAGCTGCCGTTATCAGCCCCATCGAACGTATTGACGACGTAGAGAACGGCAAGTCATACGTTATTTCCAAAGATGGAAAACCGGGACCGGTATGTACGAAGCTTTACAACAAGCTGCGTGCCATCCAGTATGGTGACGAGCCAGATACTCATGGTTGGGTAACGATCGTTGAATAATACGGTAATGTCTATCGTATAAGACTTGCCGGGACTTTGTTTTTATACTTTTAGGCACGGATTGCGCGGAAAACACGGATAGATTTAAGAGAAACCGTGAAAATCCGTGCAATCGTGCTTAAAATAATATGTTTTATGTTTCAATACTTCTTAAATGGGAAAAAACAAGTTAGAGAAGTTTGCCGATATGGCGAGTTATCCGCATGTTTTCGAGTATCCGTATTCCGCGGTAGATAATGTGCCGTTTGACATGAAAGGAAATTGGCACGGGCAGTTTTTCAAAAATGACCATCCTATTGTCCTGGAACTGGGCTGTGGTAGGGGAGAATATACTGTCGGATTGGGACGCATGTTTCCCGACAAGAACTTCATCGGAGTGGATATAAAGGGAGCTCGTATGTGGACGGGAGCTACCGAGTCGCTGCAATCGGGCATGAAGAATGTGGCCTTTCTGCGTACGAATATCGAAATCATCGACCGTTTTTTTGCTTCGGATGAAGTGAGTGAGATCTGGCTTACTTCTCGGACCCGCAGATGAAGAAGGCTACCAAAGGCTTACTTCCACTTATTTCATGGAGCGCTACCGCAAGTTCCTGAAGAATGACGGTATCGTTCATCTGAAGACGGACAGCAACTTCATGTTTACCTATACCCGGTACATGATTGAAAGAAACCGGTTGCCGGTGGATGTGATGACGGAAGACTTATATCACTCCGGCATGGCTGATGAGATACTCAGCATCAAGACCTATTATGAACAACAATGGCTGGATCGTGGTTTGAATATCAAGTACATCAAGTTCCATCTTCCGCAAGAGGGCGAGTTGCAGGAGCCGGATGTGGAGATAGAGCTGGATGAGTATCGCAGTTATAACCGTAGCAAGCGTAGTGGACTGCAAACCAGTAAATGATGTGAATCAGTGGTTAAAACTACTGCTGATTCGCATAAAAATAGTAAATAGTAAATCGTCAAATAGTAAATACAATGACATTATATCCAAAATTAATCCTTGATGCATTGGCAACAGTGCGTTATCCCGGCACTGGAAAGAATCTTGTTGAGGCTGAGATGGTGGCCGATAACATGCGGATTGAAGGGATGAAGGTCAGCTTCTCGCTGACATTTGAGAAACCGACCGATCCTTTCATGAAGTCGATGGTGAAGCTGCCGAGACGGCTGTACATACGTATGTTTCTCCCGAGGTGGAGGTTGTGATTACGACTGAAAGCCGTCAGGCGGCACGTCCGGAAGTGGGTAAGCTATTACCTCAGGTGAAGAATGTTATCGGAGTGTCTTCCGGAAAAGGTGGGTAGGCAAGTCCACGGTTGCTGCCAACCTTGCCGTGTCTTTGGCAAAGTTGGGTTATAAGGTGGGTCTGCTGGATGCTGATATCTTCGGACCTTCCGTTCCTAAGATGTTCCAAGTGGAAGATGCCCGTCCGGTGGCGGAGAACATTGGTGGACGTGATTTAATTGTTCCGATAGAGAAGTATGGTATCAAGCTGCTTTCCATCGGTTTCTTTGTCGATCCCGATCAGCCACCTTGTGGCGCGGAGGTATGGCAAGCAATGCTTTAAAGCAATTGATTGGTGATGCCGACTGGGGAGAACTGGATTATTTCCTTATTGACCTTCCTCCCGGAACGAGTGACATTCACTTGACTGTGGTGCAGACATTGGCGCTGACGGGGGCTATCGTTGTCAGCACGCCGCAGGCTGTGGCGCTGGCAGATGCACGCAAAGGCATCAATATGTTCACCAATGACAAAGTGAATGTGCCTATTCTCGGTTTGGTAGAGAATATGGCTTGGTTTACACCTGCCGAACTGCCGGAGAATAAATACTATATTTTCGGTAAAGAAGGAGCCAAGAGGTTGGCGGAAGAGATGAATGTACCGTTGCTGGGGCAGATACCTATTGTACAGAGCATCTGTGAGAGTGGTGATAAGGGCACTCCGGTTGCTTTGGATGAGAATACGGTGACCGGGCGTGCGTTCCTGCAACTGGCTGCCGCCGTAGTCCGCCAGGTAGACCGCAGAAATATGGAAATGGCACCGACACGGATTGTGGAAGTGCATAAATAAACATGGATATTTCCTTTATGAAAAAGGAGCAATTGCCCGTCGCCGGGTAACTGCTTCTTTTTCATTTAAACTTGTTTGGAGAGAGAATTAGTTTATTTAGTTGGAGTAACAGTGGCGTTCTGAACAGCAGGACTCTTTTCCGGTTCTTGCAGACGGAACATGATGGGAACTGTATATTTTACATTTACAGCTTGTCCTCTTTGCATGCCGGGCTTCCACTTAGGCATAATGGTAGTCAGGCGGATTGCTTCGGCATCCAGCAGAGGGTCGGCACTGCGGAGAACTCTGGGATTGATGATGTTGCCCTCTGTATTTACGATAAACTGTATGGTAACTCTTCCCTGAATCTTAGCTTGCTGTGCAGCTGCCGGATATTTGATGTTTTTGCTGATGAATTCCATCATTGCGGGCATACCGCCGGGATATTCGGGCATTTGTTCTACAACTTCAAAAATGGTTCCCTCCTCCGGTACCGTTGTACCTTCCGGAGCATAACCCACTACCACCAGTTCATTTATTTTGTTTTCAATGGGAGCATACTTCACCGGGATCTTGTCTTCTGTCAATCGGAACATTACTGGTACCGTAAATCTTACGCGTACTGCTTCTCCGCGTTGTGTACCGGGTTTCCATTTAGGCATGGCACTGACTACGCGCACGGCTTCTTTGTCCAATTCAGGGTCAACGCCACGCAGTATTTTTACATTGGTAATACTTCCATCCTTCTCCACAACAAATTGCACGATACCCCGTCCTTGTATACCTTTCTTCATAGCTGCTTCCGGATATTTGATGTTCTTGCTCAAGTATTCCATCAGTGCAGGCATACCTCCACCAGTGAATTCGGGCATATGCTCTACTACCTCGAAAATCGGATTGTCTGGAGTTCCCGGGTCGCTTTGCATGACTTCATTCCATTTCTCATTGTAAACGATTGTCCAATTCGTTTTGTTTTCTTTGGGTAATCTTTCATCAGTGAAAGAGATGCCTTTCTTTTTGTTTCCGTCTTGATATAAGAATAATAATTTTGCTTTGGGAGAGGCTTTGAATTCAAAACTTCCATCGGCTTGGGTAGTGACTTCGGTAGGAGTAGAATTAGGAACACTTAGTATTTTCACACCTTGTATTGGCTTTCCATCCTTGTCCACTACCTTTCCTTTGTAAGTCACGGTTTTCGTGTCTTGTTCCGGTTGGGGAGCTACTTGAGGGTCTTGAACTTCCGGTGCCGGTTGTTCGGTTTGGGGATCTACAGCTTCTATGACTTCCACCGCAATCTTCTTTGTGGTACGCGCTACGGTTTCGATATTGCTGACAATCATAAGTAAGGCCGCTAAAGGAAGGAACATCAAATATTTGGTTCTTCCTATTTCTTTGGTTCTCTTTTTGTTCATCATCTTGATGCGTTTTTTTAGAGGTAAAACATTGAAACTGTTATAGATGGTTACTGCAGCCTTTTGATGTGACAATCCTAACAAATGGTATTGATAGGTTTTGGAGTCATAGCCGTTTTCCAATACGCGGGCGTCGGCCATATATTCCAGATTGGTACGGATTTCCCGTTTCATGAGCCAGGCAAATGGATTACACCAGCAGAAAATGCACACCAGTTCACTGATGATGACATCAATGGAGTGCCATTGCCGGGCATGTGTCTGCTCATGGGTCAATATTTCGTTGAACTCCTCTTCCGTATGCGAGGACGGGTGGATAAAAATCCAGTGGAAAAAAGAGAAAGGCCCGTCTGCTTTGGGAAGTAGATGTATACTTGTGTTGCCTATTTGTATCTTGCGGCATCGGCATGTTAGGCGGATGATGCCTGCCAGTTGCATGATGAGGCGTATCATCAGCAATGCCACTATTCCCCAATAGGCGATATTGGCATATTCTGAAAGGATGCTTTTCCAGTCGGTCGGAGCCACTTCTGTGCCTACTGTGAGTTCCGGTAGCACAACGCTGGCATAGAGATCTGCCATGGCCACCATCGGTTCCTGCTCCGTAATCCACGTTTGTATGTTCAGCAAAGGTACGGCAGCGGAAACGGCAAAGAAACAAAGCAGTGCGGTTCTGCGCCAGCCGAAAAATGTGTCTTTGTAGAAGAACAGCCGATAGAATGCATAAAACAGTACTATCGCTACATTCACTTTCAGAAAATAGGCTAACATGTTTACTCCTTTCCTTTCTCTATCATATCTATAATGTCTTTCAGGTCATTGGCCGAAATCTTCTGGTCTTTGGCGAAGAACGAAACCATTTCCTTATAAGAATTTTCAAAGTAGTTGCGCACAAAACCGCTCATAAAGGTACGTTTGTATTCGCTTTCGCGTATAAGCGGGGTATACTGGTAGGTATTGCCTACACGTGCGGCACGGATATATTGCTTGCGCTCCAGGTTTTTCACAATAGATGCTACTGTTGTGTAGGGAGGCGCCGGTTTGGGATATTTGGCAACAATGTCTTTTACGAAGCAACTGCCCAGTTCCCAAATGTACAACATTGCTTCTTCTTCTTGTATCGTTAACTTTTCCATGGATAAAGTATTTAAATGAATTCAATACAAATCTACGAATATTTCGTAAATTGGCATCAAACAGTGAGTTAATTAATCTAAATGCGTTTACTGTATGTATATTCTTTTGTCTGATTGAAAAGAACATGGCTGTTGATAATCTTCTTTTGGTTAAGATTGTCTATCTTTGTTGCAATTAATTCTTTTACCTTAAATAAAGCAGAAATATGGGAACAGTTAAATCGTTGTTGCTGGGAATGTGCTTCGTATTGGGTGCATGCACAAGCCAGACTTCTACTGTGCAAACCACAGAGAAGGGAACTCAATGGGAATGGCAAAATGGTACCATTGTTGTCAAGACTCCCGAGCGTCCGGAAGGACAAAAGAGTGTATTGGGACTGACTACTCCGAAGCTGGAGGCAGTGCGTGTGGGTTTTGTTGGTTTGGGGATGCGTGGTCCCGGAGCAGTGGAGCGTTTCACTTATATTCCGGGTACGCAGGTAGTGGCTCTTTGTGATTATGAAGAGGCCCGTGCAGATAAATGTCAGGAGCTCTTGAAGAAGGCATCCATGCCCAAAGCCGCCGTCTATTCCGGTGACAAGGGATACGAGGAACTTTGCAAGCGTGATGATATAGACTTGGTTTATATTGCTGCGGACTGGCTGCATCACTTCCCCGTTGCCAAATGTGCGCTGGAGAACGGAAAGAATGTAGCGATAGAAGTGCCTTCGGCCATGAACCTGCAGGAATGCTGGGATTTGATTAACTTGAGTGAGTCTACCCGCAAGCATTGCTTCATCTTGGAGAACTGTTGCTATGACTGGTTCGAGATGAATACGCTGAACATGGCGCAGCATGGCGTATTCGGTGAAGTTATCCGTGCACAAGGTGCTTATATACATAACTTGAGCCGTTTGGGACTATTACTGGAAGAATGGAGAAAATGACAAGTTGGGCTGGCGTTTGGACTACAACATGAAGCATCGCGGTGACGTGTATGCCACTCACGGCCTTGGTCCGGTGGCGCAAGCACTGGATATTCACCGTGGTGATCGTATGGAAACGCTGGTAGCCATGGACACCAAGTCTGTGGTGGGCAAGGAGTTGGTAGAGAAAAGAACCGGCGAGGAGTGCAAGGAATTCCGTAACGGTGACCATACCACGACCATGATTCGTACAGCCAATGGAAAGGTGATTGAGATTCAGCACAATGTAATGACGCCACAACCCTATAACCGTCTGTATCAGCTTACGGGAACCAAGGGATTCGCCAACAAATATCCGGTAGAAGGGTATGCGCTTGACGCTGACCAGCTGAGTGCATCGGGCGTCAGCCAAAGTGGATGATTTGAATTCACACGGTTTCCTACCGGAAACGGAGATGGAGGCACTCGTGGAGAAATACCAGCATCCCATTTTGAAGAAGTACGGTGAGATGGCGAAGGAAGTAGGAGGTCATGGTGGCATGGACTTCGTGATGGACAGCCGTCTGGTATATTGCCTGCAGAACGGTCTTCCTTTGGATATGGATGTATACGACCTTGCTGAGTGGTGCTGCCTTGCAGAACTGGGAGAACTTTCCATGGACAACGGTTGTGCGGCTGTGGCATTCCCCGATTTCACCCGTGGTGAATGGAATGTGGTGAAAGGCTACAAGCATGCGTATGCAAGTCCGGAAGAGGAAGCGGCTGCTATGGAGAAGGCAAAGGCATTCACTGCTAAACTGAAGGAGCAGGGAGCCAAGGAATGGGCTGAAAAGTAATAACGGTATACTGATAAACACAGCAGGCCTATCCCTGCTGTTTTTTGTTTTATCAGTTTGTCATTTAGTAACTTTCAATAATTCCTCCTTCATCTTTTCCACTCCCGGGAAACCAGTTTGCCTGAACGTGGTGTTTCCTTCTCGGTCTACAATCAGATAAGTCGGTACCCCTTCTATCTTGAATGCGTCCGAGAGGTATTTCCATTGGGTATCTGTCAGGCGGAAGTGTTCGCCGTGGATGTCGGGAATCATATTCTCCCAGGTCTTCAAGGGGGAGGTTTCACCGGTGATGTACAGATATACAATGTCCTTACCTTTCAGTTCCTCCTTCATGGGGACCATCATCTTGTTTGCCATACGGCATGGACCGCACCAGGTGGCCCAGAAATCTACTAACAATACTTTTCCTTTGAATTTGCTGATGATGGAAGTAAACAACTCTTCGTTGTTGACGTTGGTATCCACTTGGTGGATGGTGTAACCCGTCTTTTTCTTGTTGGCTTCGAGCTGTGCAAGCAACTCGTCATTGGCGGCAGTCAGCATTTCGCGGTATGCGGCGGGCATGGCGGCAACGGTTGCCTTTTGCTCGTCGGTGAGTGGGGTGAAGTTCTTGATACCCCGGTAGAGGGTGACATTACGGGCTATATCGAAGAAGATGCCTTTATCTGTTCCCCATGCTTTGGCCAGTTCCTCGCTCCGTTCTACATTTCTTGGAGCCATTTGTACATACTGGTTGGACAAGACTGCCTGCGGCACATTCAATATGCTCATGTCCTCGTCGGACACGTAGTTGGAGGGCACTTCCAGGAAAGTTCCTGATAGTAGTTGTTTGCTTCCTCCCGTTTGATGAGATTGGCTTGTAGGCAGCCGATGTCAAGATGCTGGCAACGGAAGACAGCATGGCATTCGTAGTCAGTTTGTTATTGATAGTCAAAAGTTGTCGGGTAGAAACACTGTAAGGCAATTTGTCTATTGCTTCTTGTGTTTCGCCGGATATTTGGAGTACGTATGCTTTGGCTGCATCAATATCCTTGCCAGCCAGTGCAGCTATGTTTTGATAGAGCTTGTCTTGCATGTTGATGTCGGGGTGGTTTCCGTTCAACTCTTGTGCCACGGTTTCTAGAGGCCCGTTGATGTATACCATTTCTCCATAGGGTTTCCCCTTGCTGTGGAATTTAGACTTGCGTCGGGAAGCTTCGCGTAGATTGACGTATATTTCTGTTGTCTTGCCCGGTTCCATGAAGAACTGGAGCATATGTTCTCTACCAGATACATGGTACATGGGGTAGTGCCGGGCAACGTTACTTCTTTGGTGAAACTGCCGTCAGGCTGGATGTCGAGTGGTATGTCCATGATGTCTCCTTTGATATTCTCCCACACGGCAATACTGATTGGCATTGCCATATTGGGGCGTGAATCCAGGAGTTTCCCTTTCAGCATGGCTTTTCCATATTGGATGACCGGTTCGGGAAGTTCGGCATTAGGGTCGGTTTTGTGCACTACGGCGTTTTGGGGAAGTGCCAATTCCGGCAGTTTCTTGCTTTTCAGCTGTATTCCCCAGATGCTGAATCCGTTTTCCACCTTTTCGCCTTCGGTGAAGTCGAAGGAGGTAGCATTGTCGGATAGGGGAGGAAAGACCAGTTGGAATTCCGCTTCGCCCGATTCGGGCATCCAAAATTCCTTGCCTGGTGTGATGCCTATGCCGGAACGCAGTTGGTAGGTTTCTCCGTTATTGTCTGTCAGGTAGCTGTCGGGTGCAATCTGTATCCAGTACTTGGGACGATACTTGGCATAGATGTGGAGCACGGTTGCCGTGTCACTGATGACTACTTTGCTCACTTCGATGGAAGTCGTGTTTCTTACGATGAACGGTGGTTGGTCAATCACACGGTTTTTGGCTTGCAGGGTACAGCAGATGCACAGTAGGAAGCCTGCTAAGAGGAAATGGATGTGTTTCATATGAATTGTTTTTTGCGAAAATACGAATGTTTCGTAAAGAAACAAGCATGTGGGAGTTAATTGATGTAAAATGCTTCCATTTCTTCGTTTTTCAAAGAAACCTTGTATCTTTGCCGTCTGATACTTAACACTTAATATCTTGTCATATGAAAACCAGAATTCTTCTGATGGGCTTGTTGTTGGCTGCTGTTGCCAATGCCCAGACTGTCTATCACGATGCTTCCGCCTTCCCCCTTTTGGGCAAAGCAACAGAATCTACCCTTACCCGCTATGAGCGTCTGCCGGACTCTCTGCAGAACATCTCCCGCAAGCCTTTGTGGGACTTGGGCCGCAACAGTGCCGGACTTGCCGTGCGCTTCCGTTCCAACTCTACAAGCATTTCCGCCAAATGGGAAGTAAGGAACAATATGAGTATGAACCACATGACGCCTACCGGTATTAAAGGCCTCGACCTTACTGCCTGCAAGACGCAAATGGATATTGCCGGTAGCGGTCGTCCGCAGGGCAAGGTCAGCAAGGCGACTATCGTAAGCAATATGTTGCCCGAGGAGCGCGAATACCTTTTGTACCTTTCTTTATATGACGGGGTTACCTCGCTTTCCATCGGAGTGGATTCCCTATCTGCCATCACTCCACCGGCAGTGGACTTGCCGAAACGTGAGAAGCCGGTAGTATTCTATGGTACCAGCATCTTGCAGGGAGGCTGCGCTTCCCGTCCCGGCATGGCGCATACCAATATTCTGGAACGTTGGCTCAATCGTGAGTGTATCAATCTGGGCTTTAGCGGCAATGCCTTGCTCGACCTGGAGATTGCCGATGTCATAGCCGGTGTGGACGCTTCTATGTTTGTCCTCGACTTTGTGCCCAATGCTACCGTGGAGCAAATGAGAGAGCGTGCCGATAAATTCTATACCATTATTCGCAGCAAGCATCCCGATACGCCTGTTCTTTTCGTGGAAGACCCTCTCTTTACCCACTCTCCTTTTGACACCAGGATTGCCAAGGAGGTAAAGGACAAGAATGAGACATTGAATGCCTTTTTTCGTTCTTTGAAGCAACGTGGAGAGAAAAACATCTATTTCCTTTCTTCCCGTGACATTATTGGCCACGACGGGGAGGCTACGGTAGACGGCATTCATTTTACCGATTTGGGCTTTATGAGGTATGCTGAGATACTTTACCCAATATTAGAGAAACACATGCGACCGTAATTAGGTATTACAGCCCCGTTTGTCTGTTTGCTGCCTTGCCGATGCTGTAGGGCAACTATTTGTTTCCTTTAACAAAACAGTCTGTTTCCTATAAGGGAACAGACTGTTTCAATATGGCGAACAAACTGTTTTTATATATTGGAACAAATTGTTCTGATACGCTGAAACAAAGTGTTCAAACGTATGTGAACACTTTGTTTCGTAGGCTTGGAACGATGTGTTACGCTTCTATACTCTTATGCTTCTTATACTCTTCAATTACATGTTTCCTGCTCTGCAATATCTGCCAGCGATATACCAGACACGTGGTGATGAAGTAGAAGCCCGTTTGTATCCATAGTGCCTGATACTCGAAAGAGACTTCATTGAGTGTGGCTCCCATACTGTTGATGCGTACGTAGCCGTTGATGCCGAAGGTAGAAGGGAAGATGTACGAGAAGTACTTCCAGAAAGCAGGCATGGCGGCTCCCGGCCACGAAATGCCGGAGAGGAACAGCAGCGGCACTGAGGTGAACACGAACAGCAGCATGCACGTTTCGCGGTTGCGGATGGCAATGGATGCTGTCATGGCAAAGAAAATACAAGCGGCCAGGTAGGGCAGGGTGAACAGAGTCAGGACACCGGGTATCGCTATTTGGTTGAGGCTGAAAAGCCATGGAACCACACACAGTATATATACCGATACCAGTGAATATACCATGAAGTAGCTCAGCCCTTTTCCCATCACAATGCGTAGTGTGCCGTTGTAGTGGCGGTTGATAGGCACCAGGTCGCGGAAGCGGTTCTGTTCGCGTGCCGTCCCGGCAGACAAGCCGATGCCGAGTAGCAGCGTTTGCTGGATAATCAATACCAATACTGCCGGAATCAGGAAAGCGGCAAATCCGTTGGTCGGATTATAGAGGGCGACATCCTCATACTCTATCGGGTAGGCGGTAATCTTGTCCTGGCGGTCGGTGGTATTGGCGCTTCGCTCCACTTTGATGTCTGCGTTCATGGCGAGCGACACGTTGGTGTTGGCGGTCAGCAAGGCTTTGTAATACAGCAGTCCGCTCATGTCGCAGAAGATACTGACCTGCGTCTGCTTACCGCGTACAATGTCGTCGCTGAAGCTGGAGGGGATGTAGATAATGCCGTATGCCCTGCGGTCTTTCAACATCAGTTTGGCTTCTTCCATATCGGCGCAGTAGCTCACGAGGCTCACTTCGGGACTGGAGTCCACTTTCCGCAGGTATTCGCGGCTCAACGAGGAGCGTGAGTCATCCACCACGACAGTGGGCACTTCGTGGATGGTTTCGTTGGTATAGATGAAAGCATATATCAACGGATAGACCAACGGAACGAGCACGAAGAAGATGAGCACGCCCTGGTCGCGGAAGGTTGTACCGAATTCCCGTTTCCATATATAGAACAAGTCATGAATGCCTTGTATCATTTTCTGTCTGAACGTCAGGTCTTTCATTAGGGCATGTATTTATAGTAAACCAACGCTCCTTTCAGCCTATGGGCTATAAGGAACGGGAGCATCATGAAAATAAGCAGCGCTACGTAGTTGACCCACGAGTAAATCATGGGGTATCCATTCAGTGCCTGGTCCACATAAATCAGGAAATAGTGGCGCAGGGGGAACAGATTTGCCAATGCCTGCAATACGGGGTGCATGCCCATGGCGGGGAATGACAATCCGCACATGGAGAAAGAGAGTACGCCCCATAGGGAAGCGAAACTGAGTCCCAGACGCAGGTAGGCAGGGTTCCTATCATCAATATTCCCATGCCTTGCGATGCCAGCACCAGGCAAGGGTGGCAAGCAGCATCGGCAGGATGCCGCTGTTGCAGGGAAAATGGAGGAAACCGTAGAGGTATACATTATATAATATTCCCATCAGGAAGAAGATGGCGGTATGCGGCAGCAGTTTGCCGGTAAGGGAAATCCAGATGGAGTTGTTGCCCATGCGCAGCCATTCGCGGGCCGTGCGGTCTTTTATCTCAACTCCGATGGAATAGACGGTCACCATGAAGATAAGCAGCATCAGTACACCCGGTGCAAAGGTGTTGCACAGATATACGGAGTAGTTCAGCCACGGGTTATTGAGTGGATGCGTATCTATGACGATGGGCTGGAGGAAGGCCATCGCTTGCTCCTCGGTAGCGCCTTTGGCATAGAGGGCGGTGCGGGCGGCGGCTCCCGATGCCAGTTCGCTCATCATCTTCATATCTTTGAAGAGCAGTGAGCCGGCAATGAGTAGTGTGTTGTTGGTGTAGAACGAGAGTTTGGGCTGCCGTTGCGCCTGCGCCTTGGCGGAGGTGCCTTCGGTATATAGAAGAAGCCGTAAATCTCTCCGCGCTGCATGGCGGTGCGGGCTTCGTTGATATTGGGATAGCGAGCCACGACGGCTGTCTGCTCAAAAGCGTCCAAGTTACGTATCAGCTGGCGTGAAGTGGCACTCATGTCCTGGTCTACCACACCTACGGGCATGTCCGTAGGAAGCCCGGAGTCCATCAGCGTGGTGAAGAATATGTAGCAGAACAACGGTGCTATCACCATACAGAACAGATAGAGCGGGCGGGAAACAAGACGGCGGCATTCGCGTCTTGCTACATTCCACAAAGCCGTATGTTTCTTATCTCTTTCCATCATCCTCCCCAATAACCTCATAACTCCTTTATTTCTCCAATATCACACTCATTCCCGGACGCAGTCTTCCACCTTCTCTTGCGGAGCGGCTTTTACTTCGAATGTTTTCAGGTCGAACTGGCCGGTAGTCTTGGTCGCTTTCCAAGCGGCATATGTGCCGAGGTCTTTCATGTAGTACACTTTCAGGCGGATATTCCTATCGAGGGCAGGATGAACGCTTCGAATTCGGTATTCATACCCAACCCTTGCAGCAAGTCCTCGCGTACATTGAAGGTTACCCACATGTCATCCAGAATAGCGATGTTCATAATGGGAGCACCCGTGCCCACAAGCTCGCCTACTTTGGGGAATATCTCGGATACCTCACCGGCAGTCTGTGCAATCAGGTAAGTTTCCTTGATGTACGATTCAACTTCGGCCACAGCTCCTTTAGCACGTTCCACCAAGGCAGCGGCAGCGGCTTTGTCCTCGCGTTCCGCACCGTTCTTGGCCATATCATACTGGGCTTTGGCGGCTTTCTCTGTAGCTGGGCTGCATTGCGTTGGGCGGTAACTTCGTCAAGCTTTTGTGCAGACATCACGCCTTGGTCGTGCAGGTTCTTCACACGCGTGTAGGATTTTTCGGCTAATCTCCAGTCCGGCCAGTCGCCTTTTGCCACATTTCATAGGCAGCTTGTATCTGTTCCCGACGGGCGCCTTTCAAAGCTTTTCGTTCTGGGCCTGGGCTGCCGATTCGGCGGCGCGTGCTTGTTCCAGTTTGGCCTGCACGTCCGGAGCCTCCAAAATGGCAAGGGTGTCTCCGGCTTGTACGCTTTGTCCCTCTTTTACACGAAATTCCAGAATACGTCCCGGCACTTTGCTCGATACTCGATACTCCGTTACTTCTGCTTGTCCTTGCACAATCTCCGGCCCTTTACGCAACATGAAGAAACCTACAAGGGCAACGATGGCAATAACTCCCGTCAGTGTGAGGAATGCAACAACATGTTGCTGTTTTGTGATTTTGTATCTAACATATTATTTACTATTTACAATTTATGATTGAAGAAACGATCAATTATCAATTGTCAATTCCCCCGTTGCCTTTCTCAGATAGATTTCCGTCAGTTGTACGTCAATCTGTGCGTCTATCTTTTCCGATTGAGCAGAAAGCCATGCGGTATGCGCTTCGAGCACATTGCTGGCGGGTATAACGCCTTCCTCAAAGCCGAGTGTGGCGTATCTCAGGTTCTCGTTGGCTTTTTCCAGGTTCTTTTCGGCCATGGTCAGTTTTTGGCAGCTTCGTTCACTTGGAAAGCAGACTGGTTGACCTGCAGCTCTATCTTTTCTTTGGCGTCATCCAACTGGTATTGGGCGATGCGTGCTTCCGATTTGGCTGCTTTTACTTTATAGATGCCTTCGCCCCAGTGCCAGATGGGTACCGATACCATGACACCCACGTTCCACATTCCTTTGAACTTCTTCTCAAAACTATTGAAGACGGAAGGGTTGGTTGCCATATAGCTGCCCATTAGTGCTATGGAAGGAAGATATTCCGAACGGGTGACATTTACTTTTTGCTTGTAAATCCGTGTGGCAAGTTCCAGGCTGCGTACTTCGGGGCGAGTGGCATAAACGTTGTTGATGTCGATGGCACCGTTTTTCAGAGTTGTGGGGGCCAGGTCTTCCTTCTGTTCGTCTGCGAGCATGATAGGAGTGGAAAGGTCAAGACCACACAGTTGGCACAGCAGCATCCGGGCAAGGCTCAAGCCATCGGTTACTTTGGTCAGAGTCATTTCGGCTTCATTCACTTTTACTTTGATGGAGAGTCCGTCTGCTTTGGTGGCAACGCTTGGGCAATCATTTTGTCGACGTCGCTGTCGAGTTTCTGCAGTAGTTTCAGATAACCTTCTGCCAGCTTCTTTTTATGGGCAAGGGATACTACCTGCCAATATGCCTGGTCTGTACTCAGGATTACTTCCTGCATACCGGTGTTGTGCTGCTGGCGGGCCAGCTCTTCGGCGTATTTGGTGATTTTATTGTAGGCACGTATCTTGCCGCCCATATATAGGGGTTGGGTCAAGGTCAGTGCGCCCGCATACATGTTGCGGGTGTCTGTACGAAAGGCGTCAACCAAGGATTGGCCTGCACCGTCGAGGGCACCTACCAGGCTTTGTCCTAAAGCCGGCAGTTTCCCCGCTATTTCAGGATGAAGCTGCGCTATGACTTGGGCGGCTTGTTGCAAGGGGCCGCTGAGGTTTGTACCCAATCCGGACAAGGCCCCTTTTGGGCATCACTGAGGATAGACAACTCTTTTGGCTGCGCATATATCCACCGGTGGCCGAAATGTTGGGAAGGTAATTGGTGAATGCCGCCTTTTTTGATAATGTGCAGCGTTGATTTTTTCTTGGCTTATCAGCAGTTCTTTGTTGTTGGAAATTGCCAATGCACGGCAACTATCCAAGCTCAATGCTTCCTGGGCCTTCACGGGGAAGGACAGGTATGCCAAACAGATGAAACAGAAGAACTTTTTCATTGGGCTATACATTAATTAAGGTGATGAATCGGTTACTTATACAACAACAATAATTGCATAAACAACGATGCAAATGTATAGGCTTTCAATGATATTGCAAAATAATTTAGAAATTTTTTTAGGCATAAGAACAAAAGAACACATTTGCAGCGTTACGAAGTCAGTAGTATGCCGCATGTTTATGCTCTTTTGTTCTTACTTGTCTGAATGTATTAATTCAAGTTGAATGATTGTGAACCGATAAGGGTGCCGTCAGTAAAAATGTCTACGCGGTAGGTACCTGCATAGAGGTATTCTTCTACATCCCAATATACGGTGACGGTTTGCTCTTCTCCGTTGTATTCTATATACTTCTTGATGGAATATACCAGTTCCCGGTTCTCGTATGGGAAGGTGTTTGAGGGACTTTTGGTCAGCACGTCATTGTCCGGTTTGGTGATGCGGATGTAGAGGGTGCGTTCGCCGGTTTCTGCAGTGATGTTTTTCACGATGGAGAAGTTTATTTTGAACTTCACGATGTCTTTCACTTTCTTGGCAGTCTTGCCGCGTTTGTTGGTGGGCTGCACAGAGATGTTGGTGGCGTCCAGTTGTGCGGCAAGCGTCACTGTCTTGGTCAGGTTCTTCTTTTCTTCGGACAAGTTGCTGATTTGCCGGGAAGCGGCGTTGTACTTTTGGGTGACATCGGCTATGATTTCCTTCTGTTGGGCAGTCAGGCGGTTCAGCGAGTCAATCTGGTTGATATAGCCTATCATGACTTTGCGGAGAGAGGCCAGTTCCTTCTTCAGACGGCGTATCTCGGTGGCATTGCTGCTCTTCACGGTGCGGAGTTCTTCCAATAAACGTTGGGTCTCAGTTGTTCCTGCTCCAAAAGTACGGAGAGGGAGTCGTTGGAGACGGTCAACTTCAGTTCGTCATATTGTCTGGCGAAGTCTGTGTATTGATTTTCAAGGTCTTCTTTATCCAGATTGAATTCCATCACCAGTTCCTTGTTGGTTTGCTTTTCGGAAATCAGCAGAATGGTAACTCCTATTAATAATAAGATAAGGAGCTGCCTGCCACGATGAGAAGTGTATTCTTCTTAACTGCCATTTTTGATAATGATTAATGGTTAAGTGATTAATGGTTGGTGACTGATTATTCGTCTTACGTTCACTAATCGTCCGCAAAATTAATCATTAATCATTAATCATCGTCCACTAATCGTTGGCTAAATGTGTATTTAACTAAAATTATTACGGAAATATTTCTCTAATTACGAAGTTCGCTGTACTTTTGTATCATCTTTAAAGAATACTTATAAACAAAAAACTTTAGAAATTATGTCAAAAGTAACCGTAGTAAGGTGCAGGTAACGTAGGTGCTACATGCGCTAATGTGTTGGCCTTTAATGAAGTGGCTGACGAAGTGGTAATGCTGGACGTGAAAGAAGGCGTTTCAGAAGGTAAGGCAATGGATATGATGCAGACTGCTCAACTGCTGGGCTTCGACACCACTGTTGTAGGTTGTACCAACGATTATGAGAAGACTGCCAACTCCGACGTTGTAGTGATTACTTCCGGTATTCCCCGTAAGCCGGGTATGACTCGTGAAGAATTGATCGGTGTTAATGCAGGTATCGTTAAGTCGGTTGCACAGAACATCTTGAAATATTCTCCGAATGCTATCCTCGTGGTTATTTCTAATCCGATGGATACCATGACCTATCTGTCATTGAAGTCTTTGGGCTTGCCGAAGAACCGTATCATCGGTATGGGTGGTGCTTTGGACAGCTCTCGTTTCAAATATTTCTTGTCTCAGGCTTTGGGCTGCAACGCCAACGAAGTAGAAGGCATGGTTATCGGTGGTCACGGTGATACTACCATGATTCCGTTGGCTCGTCTGGCTACTTACAAAGGACAGCCGGTAAGCACACTGCTGAGCGAAGAAAAACTGAACGAAGTAGTAGCTTCTACCATGTAGGCGGTGCTACACTGACTAAGTTGCTGGGTACTTCTGCATGGTATGCTCCGGGTGCGGCAGGCGCTTATGTAGTTGAGTCTATCATCCACAACCAGAAGAAGATGATTCCTTGTTCAGTATATCTGGAAGGAGAATACGGTGAATCAGACATCTGTATCGGTGTTCCCGTAATCCTTGGCAAGAACGGTATCGAGAAAATCGTTGAACTGGAACTGACTGCTGACGAAAAAGCTAAATTTGCTGCCAGCGCTGCTGCCGTTCACAAGACAAATGCTGCTTTGAAGGAAGTAGGAGCTCTCTAATTGAGGGTAACTTAAAGAGAAATAAGCAAGCCTCACGGACTTTTTCTGACAAGGAAAAGACGTGAGGCTTTTTTATCCCCCAAAAAGAATCATTATGAAAAAACTACTATTAGGTATTGCTGCCGCTTGCCTGGCAGGTTTTACTTTTGCGCAAGATGCTCCGCTCTGGATGCGTCATAGTGTTATCTCTCCCGATGGGACCACCATTGCTTTTACGTATAAGGGAGATATTTATACGGTGCCGGTTACCGGTGGACGTGCCATGCAGATAACTACCAATCCTGCATATGATACGGATCCGGTATGGAGTCCGGACAGTAAGCAGGTTGCTTTTGCTTCGGACCGTATGGGAAGCCTGGACGTCTACATTGTGTCCAAAGACGGAGGCGAACCACGACGGCTGACTACCCACTCGGGAAGCGAAACACCGCTTGCTTTTACAGATGCCGGACATATCTTGTTCTCTGCGGGCATCATGCCGTCTGCTGAGGCTGTTGTCTTTCCCTCTAACGGGCAGTTCAACCAGGTCTATCGAGTATCAGTGGAGGGAGGGCGCCCGACGATGATTTCGTCCATGCCTATGGAGTGCATCTCCATCAATAAGGAGGGAGCGATGTTGTATCAGGATAAGAAAGGTTACGAGGACTACTGGCGTAAACATTACGTATCGCCCATTGCTCGTGACATCTGGATGTATACTCCAGGAAAAGAACCGCAGTACCGCCAGCTGACCACTTTCGGAGGAGAAGACCGTGAACCGGTTTGGGCTCCTGATGGAAAAACATTCTACTATCTGAGTGAGGAAAACGGCTCTTTCAATATCTACCGACGTACTCCCGGAGATGCGAAGGCCGTGCAGTTGACGCACTATACCAAAAATCCGGTACGCTATCTCAGTGCCGCTACGGACGGAAGGTTGTGCTATGGATTTGATGGTGAGATTTACACCCTGCTTCCCGGTGGAGAAGCGCAAAAGGTGAACATCAGCATTGTTTCCGACAGAAACGACAAGGACATTATCCGCCAGATTAAGAGTAGCGGTGCCACGGAAATGGCAGTGTCTCCGGATGGTAAGGAAGTGGCTTTCGTTTTGCGCGGCGATGTCTACGTCACTTCAGTGGAATATAAGACTACGAAGCAGATAACGAATACTCCTTGTCAGGAACGTACCGTAGACTTTGCCCCCGATGGGCGGACACTGGTTTATGCTTCCGAACGCGGCGGGCTTTGGTAACTTTACACTTCGACGATTGTGCGTAAGGACGAGAAGCTGTTTACCTATGCCACAGAGCTGAAGGAAGAACGCCTGACAAACTCGGATGCCGCTTCTTTCCAACCCCAATACAGCCCCGACGGTAAAGAGATTGCTTTTCTCGAAAACCGTAGCGCCATCCGTGTCATCAATCTGAAGACGAAGGCTGTGCGTACCGTTATGGATGGCAAGTACCAATACTCTTATTCGGACGGTGACAGTGGTTCCAGTGGAGTCCGGACAGCAAATGGATTCTTTCGGACTATATCGGTGTAGGTGGATGGAACAACAAAGATGTTGTGCTGCTGAATGCCGATGGTAAGGGTGAAATGGTGAACCTGACCGAAAGCGGATACAACGATGGCAATGCCAAATGGGTATTGGACGGAAAAGCCATGATTTGGACCAGTGACCGTGCGGGGTATCGCAGCCACGGCAGTTGGGGAGCCGAAGACGATACTTATATCATGTTCTTTGATGCTGAAGCATACGACCGTTTCTTGATGAACAAGGAAGAAACCACTTTGCTTGAGGAAGTGGAGAAGGCAGAGAAGGAAAAAGCCGGGAAGAAAGACGAAAAGGATGCCAAGAAGAAAAAAGAGGATGCCGACAAAGATAAGGAGAAAAAGGTAGAGCCGTTGAAGTTCGATCTCGCAAACCGCTTTGACCGTATTGTACGCCTGACCGTCAATTCCTCGCATATGGCAGATGCCATGCTTTCTGCTAAAGGGGATAAACTCTATTATCTGTCTGTTTTTGAGGATGGGTACGATCTTTGGGAGCACAATCTGAAAGAGAATGTTACAAAAGTTCTTTTGAAGAAAAGTAGGTGCAGGCGCTTTGCAGCCTGACAAGGAAGGGAAGAATATCTTCCTTTGTGCCCGCGACGGAATGAAGAAGATAGAGATTGAAGGCAGCAAGATTTCTCCAATTGAATTTGAGGCTTTCTTCGATTACCGTCCTTACGGTGAGCGTGAATATATCTTCGACCACATCTGGCAGCAGGTAAATGATAAGTTCTATGTGGCAGACTTGCAAGGTACGGACTGGAATGGATACAAAGAAACTTATAAGCGCTTCTTGCCTTATATCAACAATAACTACGATTTTGTGGAAATGCTGAGTGAGATGCTGGGTGAATTGAACGGTTCTCATACGGGAGCGCGTTATTATGCTTCGGGCGCAGCACTTCCTACGGCAGCTTTGGGAGTGTTCTATGATGAAGCTTATGCGGGCGATGGACTGAAGATTAAAGAAATTATAGCTCAGAGTCCATTGACGAAGAAAAAGACGGATGTCAAGCCGGGCTGTATTATCGAGAAAGTGGATGGTGTTGCCATTAAGGCTGGCGCTGATTATTTCCCGTTACTCGAAGGTAAGGCAGGCCGCAAGGTGATTCTCTCGGTCTATAATCCTGTTACCGGAAAGCGGTTTGAAGAAACCTTGAAGCCATATCTTACGGTGCCCAGAATGAGCTGTTGTATAAGCGCTGGGTGGAAAACTGTCGCAAGAAGGTGGATGAATATTCCGGTGGGCGCATTGCTTATATTCACATCAAAGGTATGGATAGTCCGAGCTTCCGTAAGATTTACTCCGATTTGTTGAGCGAAAGCAGTCGTAAGAAAGAGGCTGTTGTGGTGGATACCCGCCATAACGGAGGCGGATGGCTGCACGAACAAGTAGCGACGTTACTTAGCGGCAAGGAGTATGAACGCTTTGTGCCGCGCGGCCAGTACATCGGCAGCGATCCTTTTGATAGATGGCTGAAACCTTCGTGTATGTTGGTTTGCGAGGATAATTACAGCAATGCCCACGGTACTCCTTTTGTGTACAAGACGTTGGGTATCGGTAAGCTGATAGGTGCTCCAGTGGCAGGAACCATGACTGCTGTCTGGTGGGAAAGCCAGATTGATCCAAGTATTGTATTCGGTATTCCGCAGGTAGGTTGTGTGGATATGCAGGGTAACTATCTGGAGAACCGGACTTACAGCCGGACATCTTGGTTTATAATGAGCCGGAAGCTGTTTTGAAGGGAGAAGATGCACAGCTGAAAGCGGCGGTGGACCACTTGCTGAAGGGGTTGCAACAAAAGAGATGAGTTGTTAAAGCGCTGATTTTTATATAGAACTCAGATTATTTAACGTGAGTCCGACGAATTCAGACGCTCTGTTGATTCGTCGGATTCATGTTTTTAAAGTTTTCTCACGTCAGTGTTCTATCTGCAAGAGTATATGACTGAGTTCCCGACATATAGGGACTTAGCCCCTTTCACATTACGACTGTAACCCCTAAACATCCGGATGATGTCTGTGAGAACACCCGGATGTTAAATCAAATTTAAAAGCTTTTGGTTGAAAATATACATTCTTATTGCTTCTACGTCTGGACTTGTTTTATTCTTCTGTCGCGTGTTGAATCAGTTATCGGCTACAGGTGGTAGGTATCTCATTTCGGTATGTCGTTTTCATCTATTCCCAGCCGAAACAAGGGCTGAATAATAATCTGTATTGTTTACAAATAGTGTGGGCCTGAATAGAGTCGTATTCTGAACCTAATTCTGTCGTATAGTGAATGCCATTCAGTCGTATATTGAATAAGGTTCAGTAGTATATTGAATGTATTGTGTTTAATGATGTTGATAATCAGGTTGTTATAGACTTTATTTCGTCCTTAATAAAATGCGACAAATTGCCGGAATATCATTGCGCTCATTTCGCAGTGGATACGAATAAGAATTTTGGGAAGTGATATAGGCTTATCTGATATCTGCCCCCCACATCAGTTTATTACGAAGCGTATCAAAAAAGATGTGGTTGTACCGCTTGACTACCTTTATGCTATAGTCGGCACGTGAGATGTGCAACCGGGTCGTTTCTTTGCAGGACTCGCTACGGCCGTCGATGGCAACCAAGAAGTTATGGCTGCGGCTTTCCACATCAAGTGTAATTTCCCAGTCGTCACAAATGACGATGGACGGACGTTGAGGCTGTGTGGAGCCACAGGGTGATGGCGATGGTTTTACTGTGAGGCACGATGACCGGACCACCGACGCTGAGTGAGTAGGCGGTGGAACCGGTAGGTGTGGAGACAACCAGGCCGTCAGCTTGATAGGTGGTCAACGGAGCGCCATTGATGGCGGCGTGGATACTGATCATGGACGAACTGTCCCGCTTCAATACAGCTATCTCATTGAGGGCGTAAGGGGATTGCATCAAGCGTTCATCGTCGCACCTCAGTTGCAGTACACTACGCTCTTCTACCTTATAGTGATTGTTGTAGATTTCATCGAAGGTCTCTTCCATCTCTTCCGGTGAGATGTCGGCAAGGAAACCCAGCCGGCCGGTATTGATGCCAGTATGGGGATATTCTTCTTTCCTACACGGCTGGCTGCTTTCAGGAAAGTGCCGTCGCCACCGATGCTGATAACCATGTCGGCACAGAAATCATCTCCGTCAAACAATTCGGCGTCAGGTATGTTTAGATGTAAATCGGCAGTCAGGAAGTGATGAAATTCCCGGCAGATGCAGAGCTGTGCATGATGCTGTCCGAGCAACCGGAAGAGGTTTTCTGCATGCGAGGATTTCTTTGCTTGGTAGGTATTTCCGAATATGGCAAATTTCATAATCAATTCTGTTGGATTGAAGTGCAAAGATGCTATTTTTTCTCAGAATGCTGCCAATATATAACTATTATTTGTACTTTTGTCCCAAACTATAAACCGAATTATGACTAGATTAAGCGTTAATATAAATAAGGTGGCAACGCTGCGCAATGCCCGTGGAGGTGATGTTCCGAATGTTGTGAAGGTAGCGCTGGATTGTGAAGACTTTGGTGCTGATGGCATTACGGTGCATCCCCGTCCTGATGAGAGGCATATCCGCCGTAAGGATGTATATGATTTGCGGCCGTTGCTGCGGACAGAGTTCAATATCGAGGGTTATCCTTCACCCGAATTTATGGATTTGGTCTTGAAGGTGAAACCGCATCAGGTAACTTTGGTGCCCGACAGCCCTACACAGCTGACTTCAAACGCAGGCTGGGATACCAAGACCCATTTTGACTTCTTGAACGAAGTGTTGGATGAGTTCAACAATGCCGGTATCCGTACTTCCGTATTTGTTTCCACCGATGCCGAAATGATAGAATATGCTGCCAAAGCCGGTGCCGACCGCGTGGAGCTATATACGGAACCTTATGCTACGGCTTATCCCAAAGGACGGGAAGCGGCTGTAGCTCCTTTTGTCGAGGCTGCCAAGGTGGCCCGCAGCTTAGGTCTGGGCTGAATGCCGGACATGATCTGAGCCTGGTGAATCTGAATTATTTTTATCAAAACATTCCGTGGCTGGACGAGGTGTCCATCGGGCATGCGCTGATTAGTGACGCGTTGTATCTGGGATTGGAGCGTACGGTCAAGGAATATAAAAACTGTCTTCGCTGATGAATGTAATGTTGTTATTGGCCCAAGTGGCTCCGGCACTGACTGACTCTATTGCAGGTGCCAATCCGGTACTGACACAAGTAAACGCTTCCGACGAAATGAATTTATGGAGTATGGCCATCAAAGGTGGCTGGATTATGGTTGTCTTGGGGTTGATGTCCGTACTTTGTTTCTACATCTTGTTTGAACGTAATTATGTTATCCGGAAGGCGGGGAAAGAAGACCCTCAGTTCATGGATAAAATAAAGGATTATATTTTGGGTGGAGAATTGAAAGCTGCCATTGCTTATTGTCGCAGTGTGGATACTCCCTCGGCCCGTATGATTGAAAAGGGTATCAGCCGTTTGGGACGCCCGGTGAACGATGTGCAGGCTGCCATCGAGAATGTGGGTAATATTGAGGTTGCCAAACTGGAGAAGGGAATGACGATTATGGCCACGATTTCCGGTGGCGCTCCTATGCTAGGCTTCCTTGGCACGGTGACGGGTATGGTACGTGCGTTTTGGCAAATGGCAAATGCCGGAAATAATATTGATATAACGTTGCTTTCCGGTGGTATTTATGAGGCGATGATTACTACGGTGGGCGGTTTGATAGTCGGTATTATAGCTATGTTTGCCTACAATTACCTGGTGACATTGATAGATGGCGTGGTCAATAAGATGGAAGCCAAGACAATGGCATTCATGGACTTGTTGAACGAACCGGCGAAATGATTAATTAAAGAATTAAGAATTAAAACTTAAAGGCGTGTTAAAACGTAGAGCTAAAATATCACCCAATTTCAGTATGGCGTCCATGACGGACCTGATTTTCCTGCTGCTGATTTTCTTTATGATAACATCTACCATGGTATCGCCCAATGCTATCAAGGTACTGCTGCCGCAGGGAAAGCAACAGACTTCTGCAAAGCCTTTGACAAGAGTTATCATAGATAAGAATCTGAATTATTATGCTGCTTTTGGCAATGACAAGGAACTGTCTCTGACGCTTGAAGAATTGACTCCTTTCCTACAATCGTGTGCGGAGAGGGAGCCTGAAATGTATATAGCTTTGTATGCTGACGAAACAGTGCCTTACCGGGAAATCGTGAAGGTGCTGAACATTGCAAACGAGAATAAATTCAAGATGGTGCTGGCTACACGACCACCGGAAAACTAAATCGTACATTGTACATGGCTAAATTGTAATGCAATGGTGAATCGGAAGAAGAAAGGAAATATATAGGTATGGCAGGTGCACTTGTGTGCATGTTGCATTATTGCCCTTCTGATACTGGTAGGATTCACACTGCCGGAACCCTCGGAAGAAGGCGGTGTGCCCGTTATGCTGGGAGAGGTGCCCGATGCACTGGGCCCTGCCGACCCTTCTTTGGTAAAGGTGGATGTCATGCCGGAGGAAACCGCTCCTCAGGTGCAGGAAACGGTGGAGCAGGACATCATTACGCAGGAAACTGAAGAAACCGTTGCCATAAAGCCTAAAGCCGAACCCAAGAAAAAGGAGGAGGTGAAGAAACCGGAAAAGACGGAAGCCGAAAAAGCAGAAGAGGCTCGCAAACTGGCAGCGGCAAAAGCCGAACGGGAACGTAAGGAAGCCGAGGAAGCTGCCGTAAACGGGTAGCTGGCGCTTTTGGCAAAGGTGCTCAAATGGGCAGTAAAGGCGATACGGAAGGCGAAGGTATTCAAGGAAGTCCTACGGGGAATGCTCCGTCCGGAGCACTTCGGGTACGGGAGGCTACGGCTCGTTTAATTTGGGCGGACGTTCTCTTGGTGAGGGCGGATTGCCGCGACCGGTATATAATGTGCAGGATGAAGGTAGGGTTGTGGTGACCATCACAGTGAACCCTGCCGGACATGTGATAGCGACCAGCATCAACCGCCAGACCAATACCGTCAATCCCGCATTGCGGAAAGCGGCAGAGGATGCTGCCAAGAAAGCCCGTTTCAATGCGGTAAGCGGCTTGAACAATCAGACGGGAACAATAACGTATTATTTTAATCTAAAATAAGAGGAGGAACAATTATGGGTACAGTTTATGTCTTTTTTGCCGACGGATTTGAAGAAATAGAAGCTTTTACTTCTGTGGATGTGATGAGACGCGCCGGACTGAACGTAGAAATGGTGACGGTAACCCCTGATGAAATAGTGACGGGAGCACACGATGTTCCGGTCTTGTGCGATAAGAATGTAGTGAACTGCGACTTCTTTGATGCAGAGCTTATATTATTGCCTGGCGGTATGCCGGGTGCGTCCACTTTGGAGAAGTGTGGAGAACTGCGTAATCTGTTACTGCGTTTTGCCCAAGAGCAGAAACCGATTGCTGCTATTTGTGCGGCTCCTATGGTATTGGGTAAGCTGGGATTGCTGAAAGGAAGAAGGCTACTTGCTATCCCGGCTTTGAACAGTATTTGGAAGGTGCCGAATGTACGGGTGCTCCGGTAGAAAGAGACGGCAATATCATCACTGGTAAAGGACCGGGCGCTGCCATGGAGTTTGCATTGGCCGTAGTGGAACTGTTGCAGGGCAAAGAGAAGGTGCAGGAACTGAAAGAAGCCATGTGCGTAACAGATTTATGATTTTAAATCATAAATCATAAATCATAAATCATAAATCATAAATGGTTCAGTATGCTCTGATTGTTGCCGGTGGCAAGGGCTTGCGCATGGGGACCGAACTCCCCAAACAGTTTCTCCCGATAGGGGAAACCTGTTTTGATGCGCACTCTGGAGGCGTTTTATGACTACAATGCTGAGATACGGATAATATTGGTGCTTCCCCACAGCCAGCAGGATTACTGGAGGCTGCTGTGCAGGGAGTACCGTTTTTCATTGCCGCATGCCATTGCAGATGGAGGGGAGACGCGGTTCCACTCTGTAAAGAACGGTTTGGCTTTGGTCAAGACACCAGCTTTAGTCGGTGTGCACGATGGGGTGCGTCCGTTCGTGGCCCGGGAAGTGATTGCACGCTGTTATGACTTGGCGGCCGAAAAAAGGCCGTAATTCCGGTAATCGGTGTGGTGGAGACCGTTCGCCGTATGGAAGGGAAAGGCAGTGTGACTGTCGCAGGGATGATTATAGATTGGTGCAGACTCCCCAGGTTTTTGATGCGGAACTGCTGAAAGCGGCATACGAGCAGCCTTATGCACCCCATTTTACCGATGATGCTTCTGTGGTGGAGGCATTGGGCGTATCTGTCTTTTTGACGCCGGGAAATCGGGAAAACATTAAAATAACCACTCCTTTTGATTTAAAAATAGCCACAGCTGATAGGTTCATGTTCGATTTAGCCACGCGTGACATAAAATATTTGTCGGGCGTCGGGCCGCAGCGTGCTTCGGTGCTCAATAAGGAATTGGGCATTTATTCCTTGCACGATTTGCTATATTACTTTCCATATAAATATGTAGACCGTAGTCGGATTTATTATATTCAGGAGATCGATGGGACAATGCCTATATTCAGCTGAAGGTGAATACTAGTTTTGAGATGGCTGGAGAAGGCGCCAGCGCAGGTTGATTGCTCATTTCTCGGACGGTACGGGGGTGGTGGACTTGGTTTGGTTCCAGGGCATCAAATATTTGGTTGGGAAGTATAAAGTGCATCAGGAATATATTGTGTTCGGAAAACCGACCTTCTTCAATGGTAGAATCAATATGGCTCATCCGGATATAGACTCTGCTTCGGATTTGAAATTGTCGTCCATGGGGTTACAACCTTATTATAATACGACTGAAAAGATGAAACGGAGTTCTCTCAATTCGCATGCCATCGAGAAGATGATG
>ENA-OQDF01000124-OQDF01000124.1-human-gut-metagenome-genome-assembly--contig:-NODE-124-length-27070-cov-1.880822_pt1 | contig 27070 bp, 46 predicted proteins | sample MGYA00242769_ERZ504597 | MGnify/ENA primary metagenome ERZ504597 (study PRJEB26092, sample SAMD00036305) | human gut metagenome | host: Homo sapiens | study: EMG produced TPA metagenomics assembly of...
CGGCACGATTCTGGCCGGTGCTGCTGGGTGAAAGCCTGAACCTCAGCCCGTCCCCTCAGCTGGGGCAGTACTACCTCGTGCCTTTCAAGCAGAAAGCCAAGTATGACCGCAACAACAGGCTGATCCGCCCGGAGAGTGTCACGGCACAGTTTGTTCTGGGCTATAAGGGCTACATCCAGCTGGCCTTACGCAGCGGCCAGTACAAGGATCTGGATGTTATGGTCATCAAGCAGGGCGAGTACCTCGGCAAAGACCCGGAAACCGGAAAAGCCAAATTCCAGTTCGTCGAGGATGACGATCAGCGTGACGCGTTGCCCACGGTTGTATATGGCCTACTTTGAGTACCTCAACGGCTTCCGCAAGGTGTTGTATTGGTCGAAAGAGAAAATGATGACCCATGCCGATACCTATTCCAAGGCTTTCAGCCGTAAGAACTACGAAGACCTGCTGGCTGGCAAAATCCCGGAGAGCGAAATGTGGAAGTATTCGTCCTTTTGGTATAAGTCGTTCGATGACATGGCAAAGAAAACCATGCTTCGACAGCTTATTTCTCGCTGGGGTGTTATGAGCATCGAGATGGCCAAAGCCTTTGAGAGCGACAACACCGTGTCTATGGTGGACGGCAATGGCGAAATCGTCACCGAGCCGGAACCGATGCCTGGTGCATCCGAACTGCCGGAACTGCATACCGGGAAGCCTGAGGTGGGCGATGGGCAGGCATTGCCCCATGTGGACATTGCTCAGAGTGAACCCACGACCGCCGAGCCGGTGGTTGACCTCAGCTCGTTATGATCGACTACAACATCATCGCAACTGGCAGTAAAGGCAATGCGGTGGTGATTGACCAAAAAATCCTGATTGACTGCGGCGTGTCTTTCAAGGCACTGTCAAAAGTATACCGGGCGTTGAAGCTGGTTCTGCTCACTCACATTCACAGTGACCACTTCCAGCCGACAACGCTCCGGCTTTTGGCAGAAAACCGCCCCACGCTCCGTTTTGCGTGCTGTGCATGGCTGTGCAAGCCGCTGGTGGATGCAGGGGTGCCGGTCTCGCAGATTGATGTTCTGGAGCCGGGGCACATGTATGGATACGGCATCTGCAACGTCAGGCCCGATATGGTCAAGCACAATGTTCCGAATTGCGCTTGGAAAGTCTGGCTCCCATCAGGGAAGCTGTTTTACTGCACAGATATGAACAATTTGAACGGCATCACGGCTCCGAACTATGACCTGTACATGGTGGAAGCTAACTACGATGACGCGGAAATCCAAGCCAAAATTGCAGAGAAAAAGCTGAACGGTGAGTACATTTACGAGCTGGGCGTGCTGCACAACCACATGAGCCTTGCCAAGATCAATGACTGGTTATATGCCAACATGGGGCAGAACAGCGCCTATATCTATATGCACTGCCATCAGGACAAGGAGGATGCCACATGACCGGACGGCTGGTGGACATGGCTTTTACTTGGCGGGAAACAGCGGGTCACGCTGGAAATCAACGGCGACTTCCGTGAAATCTGGGACAAGCTCCATCAGGAGCAGGTTCTGGACGTAGAAATCAAAAAGCACAGGGAAAAGCGCAGCCTGTCGGCAAATGCGTATTTCCACGTTCTGTGCAACAAGATTTCTGCAGAAACCGGCGAGAGCGAGGATGCGTGAAGCGGCGGCTCGTGGTTTCGTATGGAGCGCTTGCCCGCGACAAGGACGGCAAGCCTGTTGGCCTGAAACTCCCGCCGACCGTAGATCCCAGCGACTTTTACCCTTATGTCCGGCTCTATGAAACCCGGCAGGAAAACGGAAAAGACTACTCCTGCTATTTTGTCTACAAGGAAAGCCACAAGATGGATTCAAAGGAATTTGCTCATCTTGTGGACGGTGCAATCGAAGAAGCCAAGGAACTGGGCATCCAGACGGATACCCCGGAACAGCTGGCTCGTTACAAAGAAGAATGGTCGAAATGACCGGAAAGGACAATCACGATGGAAATGGTTACTATTCCTCTGGAACAGTATCAGGAATTTCTTCAGATGCGGCTGGAACTGCACCTGATCTACACCAAGAGCAGCGAGGAGACGGCTTATGATACCGGCACCTATGTTGCAGACCTGAAGCGGATTCTGCACGCCGATATTTTCCCGACCGCCATGAGCAGTGCCAGGCGGTGCCGCTGAAGTGCCTGAGGTGATGCCCGATGCTGAACAGCTGTGATTTTCAGGGGCGGCTTGCTGCTGATCCTGAGCTGCGGACCACCCAGACGGGAAAGCAGGTGGCAAGTTTCCGCATGGCAGTTGACCGGGACATGGTGGATGCCAATGGTCACCGCCCTACGGACTGGCTCACCTTTACCGCGTGGGGCAAGACGGCGGAGTTCGTCAGCAAGTACTTCCGCAAGGGGAGCGCCGCTGTGGTTCATTCCCGCTGCCAGACGCGGCAGTATGAGGATAAGAACGGCAACAACCGCACGGCGATTGAGTTCGTGGTGGACAACATCTATTTTGCGGGGCCGAAGCAGGACAACCAGCAGGGGGCCGTGGATGATGGCGGGACGAACCCGCCACCGGCCACCTATCGGAACCAGCAGCCCCAGCAGATGGGCTTTGCCACCCAGAGCCAGCGCCAGCAGTGGCAGGGAGCGGCCGATCATCCGGCAATGTTCAGGTCAGCCAGAGCTTTTCTCAGGGCAGCGACGATGATTTCTCGGTTCTGGACGATGCCGATGATTTGCCGTTCTAACCGAGGTAAGGGGGTGGTTGGATGGTAAAGCCAGACAACTACATCTTAGTCTATGGCTGGATGGTTACTGAACTGGGACTAAAAGGAAATGAGCCTTTTCTTATATGCAATTATCTATGGATTTTCCCAAGATGGAGAAACGGAGTTTTCGGGAAGTCTGCGGTATATGCAAGAATGGCTCGGAGTCAACAGTAAGGCGACCGTCCAGAACACGCTTGAAAAACTGATGGCAAGAGGGCTTATCAAGAAACGAACCGTAGTTGAAAAAGGCGTGACCCGGAACTTCTTTTCTGCTGTTGGGAGGGTATACCAAAATTTAGTAGGGGGTGTACCAAAAAACAGCACAGGGGTATACCAAAATTTAGTACCGGGGGTACCAAATTTTAGCCCCAATAATATAGAAGATAATATAGAGGATATTCTAGTTATAGAGGACGGCGGCAGCACCCGCGAAAAAGACCCACGACTGGATGCAGACCTGAGCAAGATAATCAATGCGTATCAGGCCAATATTGGAACCTGGCCGCGTATCTTGACGGATGACCTACAGCGTTGGAGAGAACAGTTCAGCACAGAAATGTTGCTTTTGGCGATTTCCGAGGGTGCAAAGAACGGCGCCCATAAGTGGAGCTATATTGAATCTATATTAAGGCGATGGAAAAAAGACAACATCAAAACTCCCGGTGACTTTGAAGCGTGGGAAGCACAGCGAAAGCCCTCAACTGGGCAACAGCCGAAACGCTCTGCGGCCGAGGACTACGATGAAATCTTTAGAGAATTCTTAGGAGGCTCAGCGTGACAGACAAAAAGCTGAAAGAACTGCTGATAGTGATTGATAATCGCTATGGCCGTGTTCGCAGTAAAGAAGATCGTATAATCGATTTCAAAACTTGCGTTCAGGCATTCGGTATGGTTCCTGACGAAATTGTAGAAAAGGCACTATATGCTGCATTTGCAAAGTGCCGGTTTCCGAATCAGATCATTATTGACTGGTGTGAGGAAATTAAAAAGTTGCAGGCTACTGTGAAGCCCTCGGCAAACGATCTCTGGGCGCAGGCGGCGACCGCCGCCCGGCAGATTACGGCAAACTTGTACTACATGACTCACGGCGGCTGGTAACTCCTACCGGGAAGCTCACCGGGGAGGACTTCAAGACCCGCAATGCTGAGATTTTCGCCACCCTGCCGGTGGCGGTGCAGCGCTGGGCTGGCTCTCCGGCAGAGCTGAGCACGACCTTTGGCCGTGACAGCGCAGACCTGCTCCAGTTCGTGAAGCCGGGCTTCATTCGGGCTGTACAGGATGCCCCGGTTGAGAATTTGAAGCCCCCGGCACTGCCCGGCGGGGCAAAGGCACAGATTGGAGGTTGAAATGCAGCTTCGTTCTATCGTGTCGCTGGCCTGCGCGGTCAGCCTTTTACCGGCAGCGCCCTTGCCAGCGCGGTCTATACCCGCCGGGTAGACGAACTCACCATGGAGCGGGACATTTACGCCAGCCAGAAAGAAAACTGGATGAACAAGGCCGTGGAGCGCAAGGAAACCATTGAGCAGATGCAGACCGAGGTTGAGCAGCTCACGGACACGCTTGCCGCAGATCAGAGCATTGCCCTTACATACGCAGGAGAGTTTCATTGCACGGCCTACTGCTCCGAGGAATACCCGCATATCTGCGGGGAGGGGCAGGGCATCACATCCAGCGGTGCCAAGGTTCAGCCGGGCGTGACGGTGGCCGCAGACACCAGCATCTTTCCCTATGGCACGGTCATTCTGATTGAGGGCGTAGGGATGAGGGTGGTTCAGGATACCGGCTCACTCATCAAGGAAAATGCCTTAGATGTGGCCGTTGGCACCCATGCGGAAGCGATTTCGTGGTCGGCTGGGGTTCTCACAAGGTCTGGATTGTGACGGGAGGTGAGACGGATGCCGCTGAATGAGTACGGCGAAAAGCTGGATTCCAACGGCTATGCACCCAGCATCCTGCATGATAAGCCGGTCTGCCTGATCTGCGGGCGGTATGGCACAGCACGGCATGAGGTGTACTTCGGGAGCGCCTACCGGGCAAAGAGCAAGCGTCTGGGCCTGTGGGTGACGCTTTGCCCGTGGTGCCATCAGAACGGCCCGACCGCCATCCACAACAACCATGATGCTGATCTTCGGCTGAAGCGCTGGGCGCAGAAAAAGGCTATGGAACACTATGGCTGGCCGGAAGCCCGGTTTATTCAGGAATTTGGGAGGTCGTATTTATGAGTGAAAAATGCCCGATTATTGCCATTGATCCGGGAAACAGGCAGAGTGCCTACTGCGTTATTGACTGCAACACCTTGAAGCCGCTGGAGTTCGGCAAGGTCGATAACGAAGAATTGCGCAACAAACTGGTTTTTGCCAATGAACAGGGCTGGCAGTGGGCGGTCATTGAATGGTGGCTTCCTACGGCATGGCCGTGGGCAGGGAAGTTTTTGATACCGTCCTCTGGATTGGGCGTTTCTATGAAGCATTGTCCATCCAGATGGCGCAGAAGCCGCGGCTTCTCTGCCGCATCGAAGAAAAACGGCACATTTGCCATGACAGCCGGGCAAATGACCCGGCCATCCGGCGGGCGCTGATTGACCGTTTTGCAACCCACGATTTGAAAAACGGAAAAGGCACCAGCAAAACCCAGATTTCTTTTATGGCTTCAAGGCGGACATCTGGGCGGCATACGCCGTCGGCCTGACTGCCATCGAAAACCACAACAACGATTACAAAATTCATCTGATTGCTGAAAGGAGTACATACCATGAGCGAAATTTCCAACTACGAGGCCCAGAAGAAAAAGCTGCAGGGCCTGTGCGATGAGCACAACTTCACGTTCCGCTTCTTCAAGGACCGCTATCCCATCACGCTGGTGATCACCCCCATCAATGACGTTGCCACCCAGATGGATATGCTGGGCAATGTGGAAGAAACCGGCTATTGCAGTCAGGATTCTTCTATGTGCTGGTACTTTGAGAACAGCGAGCTGAAGACCAAGGTCAAGGGTACGTTCAGCATCGACAAGGTTCTCCGCACCAAGATTGAGAACATCCTGCTGAAGATGATCTCTTTCTGGCAGCAGTTCTTCTTCCGTGACCTGATGGAGAACGGCAAACTCCGCAATTTCGGCGTGCCGGTGCTGATGTGCCGGATTCCAATTCTCAGAGGGATTCCCAGCAGGACACCAAGCAGGAGACCCCGCAGGACGACACCGACGATGAACCGGCCGAGGACTCCGCTGAGGACGATACGGAGGAATAACCGATGGCAAAGGCAACGGCAGTGCGAAATATCCGGGACGACCACCAAAAAGCATTCCTAAAAATCTTCAACAGTCTGTGCGGCCGGTTCAATCGGTGGCAGGTCTGGCAGGACTTCGTGATGGTGACCGCCATTGAGATTTCCAATGCCACCGACAAACAGAATGCTCCAGAGCGCACCAAAACCTATCAGACCATCATTTCCAAGTACAGCGATGCCGAGCAAAATAAATTTGCTGAATTGCTGGCCGAGGTCATCATGGGAATGGAGCAGAACCCCGACCAAGATTTTTAGGGGAACTGTACATGCTCTGTGAGCTGGGCAACGATGCATCCGGGCAATTCTTCACCCCGTATGACGTTTGTAGGTGCATGGTGGAAATCTCCGGGGGAAGCGACCCGGCGGCAGAGAATGCCGGATTCTTTTCGGTTTCGGACCCGGCCTGCGGTGCGGGCGCACTGCTGATTGCTTTTGCCAACCTGTGCAGGAGAAAAATATCTGCTACCACGACAAGGTGCTTTTTGTGGCGCAGGATATTGACCTGATTGCAGGACTGATGTGCTACATCCAGCTCAGTTTTTTAGGCTGTGCTGGATATGTAGTCATCGGGAACACCATTACAGAACCAAGCACCGCGTATGATCGCCGTGGGCTGCTCCCGGCGGGGCCGCAAAGCAGGATTTGGTACACACCGTTCTTTTCTACGGACATTTGGTTTCTGCGCCGCCAGTGGGCGCAGATAGAACTTCTGATGAAGCCTGTCTGCCGCCAGACCGAGCAAGCAGAGCCGGAACACAAAAAGGATGATGCTGCACCGCCGTTGTGTGAGACCAAGACCGGGCAGCTCACATTTTTCTGAAACCATGGAGGAAAATAAATCATGGCAGAGATCACGAACATTGCGTGCAGGAGACTGCATCCGCACCCTGACAACCCCCGCAAGGAACTGGGGGATTTGACGGAACTTGCCGCCAGCATCAAAGAGAACGGCATCTTCCAGAACCTGACCGTTATCCCCGGCCACTACCTCAACAGCCGGGAGTACATTGCGAAGTGCGTTGACGAGGGCGGGGATGCCGCAGCAGCAGCGGCAGCATGGACACCCAAGGCTGTGTGGTCCAGCGATGACTACACCATCATCATCGGGCATCGCCGGGCCGCGGCCGCACAACAGGCAGGATTGTTTGAAGTGCCCTGCGTGGTCGTGGAAATGGACGAAAGGGAACAGCTGCAAACCATGATGATTGAGAACATGCAGCGTAGTGACTTGACTACCTATGAGCAGGCGCAGGGCTTCCAGCTGATGCTGGATCTGGGCGACACGGTAGAGCAGGTGGCATCCAAGTCTGGCTTCTCCCAGTCCACCATCCGCCGCAGGGTGAAGCTCCTTTCTCTTGACCGGGATGCGTTCCGCCGGGCAGAACTTCGCGGCGCCACTCTTTCGGACTACGCAGAGTTGGATAAGATTGAGAGCGCCGAGGGCAAAAATAAGGCGCTGGAAGCTCTTGGAACTCAAAACTTCCGCCGGGTGATGCAGGAAATTCTGGAAGACCAGAAGTGGGAACACCGCAAGGATGAATGGATTGCAGAACTCAAGAAATTTGCGGTCGAGGATCCGAGTGTTACTTATCAGACCCACGAGCATGTTACATGGTACAGCAAGTGGAACATCACAAAAGATGTTGTTGCGCCTGAAGATGCAGATCGTGTCCAGTATTTCTACAAGGTGAGTAGTGGGCAGATTGATTTGTACAAGACCCGTGATGTGGCCGAAGAGGATGCCGAAAAGGCAAAGCGGGACGCTGCCCGCGAGGAAGAGCGCATGATTGGGGAAAGTTTCCATAACATCACGGAACTTATGTTTAACCTCCGCCGTGAATTCGTGGTTGAACTTGCTCCTACCGACTGTAAAAAGGGCTTTCCGGCCATTGCCCGCTACATGGCCTGTGCCGCAGACGATGATTTTGATTTAGACCTGAACCTGATTGGAAGCATCCTCGGTGTGGAGCTGTCGCCGGAGTTTGTGGATAGCTCCGGCAAAGACTGGTACAAGATTCTGGATGAGGATGGGGTCTACGGTACGATGCCGGAAAAGGTGCTGCTGGCGCTTGCCTATTCTTCGATGGACAGCAGCTATTGCGGTTACTGGAGTAAGGACTGGAATGTTGAGCGCCAGAAATATGTGTACTCTTATCGGGAAAATCCGACACTGGATGCCACCTATGAAATGCTGACGGCGCTGGGGTATGAGATCAGCGACGATGAGCAGGCATTGAGGGACGGAACCCACAAGATTTTCCGGGAGTACGGCTCTGATGAAAAGAAGTGGTCGGATTGTGACTACTGCAAGGCGGCACACCCGAACTGTGATAAGTGCTGCAAAGCCTGTGATGAACCTTGCAATGCCGTTCAGGACTGCAAGAAAAATGAAGAAAGGACTGAAAACGATGAATGAGAAAACTATGGGGGCTATCCCTGTTTCTGCACTGGAGCGTCTGGAGCAGAGCGCTGTGAAGCTGAGCCTGATTACTTTTGCCTGCGCCATGAAGAACTCAAGGCCGCCCCGGATGCGGCAGAGATCCACAGCATCAAGTCTGACCTGAGCCGGGCATTGCAGGAGGTCAGCGCCAATGCTGCCGCCTGCGCGCTGAGCGGCGGCATCCCGGAAAAGGCAAAGGCAAGCCCCCCTGCGGGGGCAGAGCCTAAGCGTATCCAGCGGAAAGAAATCCCCAAAGGCACGGCCTACGGTGTTCTGCGCCTGCGCTGCCCGAAATGCGGGGATGTGTTTGGCCGGTTCCTGCGGGAACCCAGCGCCAGCGTGACCTGCCGCTGCGGCGGAGAGATTCAGCTGGACAACCTGACACGGTATGAATTCACCTGCCCCTGCTGTGACTTTGAAGCCCGTGGCCGCACCAATCTGGAAGACCCCGAAATCACGGTGCCCTGCAAGTGCGGCAACCCGGTCACGATGAAATGGGACCGCAACAAGCGTATGTACCATGAATGAGGGAGGAAGCAATGACACTTGTGGGTGCCGCTGCTGGAGCCGCCGGAGAAAGAAAAGCAATGAAAGAAAAAACCATCACAGTTTCGCATGAAGTGTCACCGGAATATGGAAAATGCAGTTTCGGTGGGGACTTTTGGGGAGAAGAAGTGTGCAAGTACCACGCACTTCGTACCCAGACACACGGAAATAAGGCACCGCCGGAATACAGAAAACCCAAGTGCCTGTTATTCAACTGCTGGCTCGAAGAACCCTACAAGAAGTGTGAAGCATGCAGAAAAGCGTGCAGAGAGGAGAACGAAAAGTGAAAGCTGTCCTTATCAGCATCAAGCCCAAGTGGTGTGACCTGATCCGGCGGGGGCGTAAGACGGTTGAGGTCCGCAAGACCTGCCCGAAGCTGGAAGTGCCGTTCAAGGTTTATATCTATGAGACCATGGATGGCGGTCGTGGTAGCGGCCTTGTTTCGGCGAGTTCGTCTGCAACGGCTTTGATGTGTTCAGCCGATCGGCAAGGGCATCAGCATCAAGCGTTTCCCGCGCTGTACGAAAGCTGCCTGACCCTTGATGAATCGTAAGTATGCGCAGGGTGAGCCGGTATATGGCTGGCAGATCTCTCAGCTGAAGCTCTACGAGGAGCCGCTCAAGCTGGAGGATTTCTCCCGGCACGGTTTCTGTGGCATGAACGGGACTGGCGTTTGCGGCAATGCAGACTGCGAGAACTATCAACCGTCTGGCAACTATATGGAGCCGCCCACCTGTGCAGTCAATGGCTGCATCCTGTATGAAGCGCCGCAGAGTTGGTGCTATGTGGAGGAAAGGGAGTGTTCGGAATGAAGTGGATTCAGATTACCGATGTCATAAAGTGGATTGCTGTGTGCGTTGCAATCTCCATTTCTGTTTATGTGACAAGGGATGGAAGATACCTCTGGTTTCTTCTCATCCCTGCATTCCTGATTTAAGTGGGGTGACGGCAATATGAGAGATTGTTCTATATGCAAGGCGAGGGCGTACTGCTGGGAAGCAGTTGAACCCGGCTCCATCATGTGCGGCATCAACCTGATGCAGCATGGTGGGACGAAAAGTGAACCCGAAACGCCGCGGTCGATAAGCGTGAAGCTGAGTCCGACCTTTTGCGCGTACTGTGGTAAGCCGCTAAAAATTATTGGGACAGAGCGCTTCTGCAACAACGTCCAGTGCTTCAACCGCTTTCAGAATGTATAAAGGGGGATGCCTGATGTCAAATTTTCAAAAAGATGTCCAGCTCCTCACTGATTTGCAGGAGCTGATCTCCGATGCAGAGCGCACCGCCAATATGCCGGGGTATGCGGGGGCTGTGTTCAATGCAATCTCCCCGGCGCTGAAAGCGGCCATGCCGGCAGCACAGAAGAAAGCCCGGCGGCAAATCGATGTGCTGACCCGCGCCAAAGAACGGCTGATGGAGCTGATGGAGGAACCGCAGAAATGACCAATGGTGACTTTATCCGCTCGATGTCGGATGCAGACATCCGGGAAAACTTCACCCAGCTGCTCTGTGAATTCGTCCAGCGGAAGCAGACGAGCCGTTGCCGGAGCAGAGAACATTGCTTCCACTGCATCAAGGACTGGCTGAAAGAAGAAAGCGTGGCGCTTAGGAGGGCCGATGATGACACTGAATGAGATTCGCAAGCTCCGGGGGATGACCCTCAGCGAGTTTAGCCGGAAGTCAGGGCTGTCCCCGCATACTGCACGGAACCTGATGGGCTACAGGGAACTCTACGGAAATCCTCGGATGGACACGATGGTGGATGCGGCGCGGGCGCTGAATGCGGTCGTGACGATCACCCCCAAGGGCGTGACGATTCGCGCCAGAAAGGAAAGCGCATGACTCCTATTCCATTCCGTGAGCAGAACATCACCTATAACCCGCCGGAGGGCATGGAAGACAAGTGCGAAGCGCTTCCAGCTTTCCGGGGAGAGGGACAGGTGATCTCCTGCTGGCATCTTACATTATGGGAGCGAATCAAGCTCCTGCTGACCGGGCGGCTGTGGTTCTCGGTGATCGGCAATGGACAGCCGCCTATCTGGCTGGGCGTGGATTGCCCGTTCATCCGTAAATAATCCGACTGCAAGACCTGTATTTTTGCCGTAAAATGTGCTAAAATAATTGGGTAGCACCTCTACAAATTGGAGGCCGCGCACATATTACTGGAGGTCAGGTATGACGGTGCAAGAGCTGTCCAGATACTTAACGCTTCGCAAGCAGATTGATGAGGACAAAGAAATCTACGAGAACATGTGCCAGAAGATGGGGCCAGCATCCCCGTCACTGTCAGGAATGCCCCATACTCCCGGTGTTCGTGACAAGGTTGGTGATCTGGCCGCAGACCTGGCAGATTTGGATGCCGGCATCAAAGAGCTTGAAGCCGAAGCCGAGAGGGTGCTTCCAGCAATAGAAGAATTCTGCGTGTCGATTTCAGACCCGCGGATGCGCCTGATTTTCAGGCTCCGTTTCGTGCGGTGCCGCTCATGGGCAGAGATCGCAGGAACACTCGGACGGTACTATACCGAAGCCGGAGTGTGCAAGATGGCATATAATTACCTCAAAAAGATAGCCTGAACCAAATTCAAAAAGCCGCTGCTTCAGTGTGAAAATGCTGATTCAGCGGCTTTTTCTTTTGCTTGCCTGCCACGGGTGGAAAGCGTAGTTTATCAGATGACTTCCAATGGTTTCTGATGGGTTCCAATGACTTCCAATCGGTACGAATGCTTTCCAATGCTTTCTGATGACGCAAGGCGCAAGGCATGGTATTATTATGCTACAAAATCCTAAACAAAGCCGGGCGGTGCAGATCATCTGATGTGCGCCGCCATTTTTATGGGAAGGAGGATTTTTCGCCCCGCGTTGCTCCTTTGCGCGGGAAATCGTGCTTCCAGTCATCCCCGGTTCGCCGCCGGGGCTGTCTGAAAGCAGGTCATCATAAGGAGCAATTCATGGAAATCAGAAAAGTACCTATCAGCCTGCTCAATGCAGCACCCTACAATCCGAGAAAGGATTTGCAGCCCGGCGACCCGGAATATCAGAAGATTGCCCGGTCAATCGAAAAGTACGGCTGTGTTGAGCCTATCATCTGGAATGAGAAGACTGGCAACGTGATTGGTGGTCACCAGCGCTTGAAAGTGCTGGCGGCGACCGGCGCGGTGGAAGTGGATGTCAGTGTGGTGCAGCTGTCCCTTGAGGATGAAAAGGCCCTGAATCTGGCGCTGAACAAAATCAGCGGCCAGTGGGACAATGAAAAGCTGTCTGCCGTCCTGCAGGATCTTTCTGCCGGCTTCGATGTTGAGGTGACAGGCTTCGACCAGCATGAGGTTGACGCACTGGTTGCATCCTTTGCGGAGAGCGGCCATGAGTACGAGCTTCCCGGCTCTGAACCCTATATCAATAATTTCTTTGATTCCGGGGTTCAGGCAAAGCCCAAGGCCGAGGAACCCGCTGCCGCCCCTGCACCGGAAGCCCCGGCACAGGATGCAGAGATGCACCCAAACGCTGCACCCGCACCCAATGAGGTGCAGGCAGTCCAGCCCTGGCGGGAAAAAGACCGTCATTGTGCCCGATCTGTCTGAACAGGACGCAACCACCCTCGTGGACGTTCTCAAGGACATGGGCTTTGCGTACCGTCTGGAGGATGCGGCATGACACAGTATGTGATATGCGCACTTCAGATGGAGGGCTTTCACTGCTGGCCGGAGCTGATGGAGAACTCGCATATCTCAAAAACTCGCACCGTCATATCTTTTTTATTACGGCAGAGTTTCCAGTTCGCAATGCAAACCGTGAAATAGAAATCATCAGCCAACAGAATGCAATCAAGCGCTATCTTCTCTCCAAGTATGGGGATGAGGATGGCGCTTGTCATTTTGGGCGGCGCTCTTGTGAGGACATCGCCGCTGAAATCTTGAACCAGTTTGAAAACTCCACATCCTGCACCGTCCTTGAAGATGGGTTTGGGGGTGCGCGAGTTGTTCGATAACAACATCAAAGTGCATTTTGCCGGGAGCGACGGCGGAGAAATATTCTACGCCGCTCTGCTGGCAGCACAAACCAAATACCGGCTGTTTTCCTGTTACAAGTACATTCTCAAGTGCCGCCCGGATGATGATTTCCGGCTCCCGGCGGACCATGTAATCCGTGTGCAGGATACAGTCAACCGCCATGTGATACAGGATAGTGGCCTGTTCACGCTGATGTTTGGTGCCGGGAAAGGGCAGACACAGACGTTGGAAAGCCTGACCGAGTGGCAGGACAAGCTCATAGCATTCGTGCAGCAGAACAATCTCCGCTGTACCTGTGTCGAGCTGGACTGCCAGAAAGTGCTGGGCGTAAGGGAAGCGTGGTACTTCCGGGAGCGGATGAAGAAGCTGCTGGATAACCCCCAGATCAACGTATTCCATTTTGAGGATGGGATGCGGGGACTGGATAGCTTGATAGATTTCAGCGACTACATTGCCCTGAGCATCCCGGAACTGCGAATCATCAAGCCGAAGACATTCCGGGAAGACACCCGCTATCTGACCCACTACATCAAAAACCGCAAACCTGAGATCGACATCCACCTTTTGGGATGCACCGATGTGAAGATGATTGCACAGAACAGCTTCTGTACCTCTGCAGACAGCACCAGCTGGCTGTCCGGGGTCAAATATGGCTGGTTCGATGATGGCAACCAAAAGGCGCACATCAACCAGTTCCGCAAAGACCTCATAGAACAGCGGCTATCCGCGGTGAGGATCATTACAGAAGGCAGGGGGCTGGAGCTGACGGATAAAACACTTCTCTATGGAGCGAGAGCCAGCCTGTGCGCCACCATCTGCAAACAGAAATATACACGAGCCGCAGGCTCACAAGAATAGGAGCAAAAATGAAAAAGACAAACGAAAATTTGGTGATCCTGATTACGTTGTTTGCAATCAGCATCGTCATTGCCAACGTAACCGGTGCGCGCACCATTACCACCGGCCTGCATATCGGCCCCATTGAGCTGGCTTTGAGCGGCGGTGCCATCACCTATGCCGTCACATTCCTCTGCACAGACATCATCGGCGAGATCTGGGGCAAGGCCACGGCCCAGCGCGTGGTGAAGTATGGCTTTATCGGCCAGATTTTTGCCACCGCCTGCATTATGATTACCGGCGCTTTTCCTGCAACGGATGCCGTCATGGACAATGCCTATCAAACCCTGCTGGGGCAGAACTGGATCTTCGTCATCGGCAGTCTGTCCGCATACCTCGTTTCCCAGTCGTGGGATGTGGCCGTATTCCATGCAATCCGTGACCGCTACATTGCCAAGCATGGCAGCACCAAGGGTGGCCGCTGGCTCTGGAATAACGGCAGCACCATCACGAGCCAGATCTGGGACACGGTGATCTATGCGGTCATCAGCTTCGGCTTCGGTCTGGGCTGGGTGCATACCCACGAGGGCCGGATGCAGCTTATCGGTATCATCATCGGGCAGTATCTTCTGAAAGCCTGTTTGGCGCTGTTGGATACTCCCTTTTTCTATTTCTTCACAAGAAATGCAGACCGCCGCTGACGGCATCGTGTAGCGTGCGCTCTGTGTTCCGTCTGCCAGTTTGAGCAGAAACAAACAAAGGAGGATGGTGACTATGTAGATGGACAAGCGGGATAAAGGCTACACCCTGTATAAAAAAGGGCTGTCCTGCACCGAGATTTCCAAGAAGTTGGATGTGTCTATCAACACAGTAAAGTCATGGCGCAAGCGCTACTGGACGCAGGGTGCAGATGCACCCGCAAAACGCACCCTGCACCCAGAGGATGCACCCGCCGCACCTGACCCTGAAACAAGACCAAAACAGGGCGCGCCGCCGGGAAATGTCAATGCCGTTGGAGCAGGTGCGCCAAAGGGAAACCGCAATGCCGTCAAGCATGGTGGGTGGTCTGAACTGATGTTCCGAAGCTGGACAGAGGAACACCGTCAGCTGCTGGATGCCTGTGACGAAGATGTGGATGCAGAAGAACTGCTCATAAATGAGCTGAAATTGCTGACCGCCCGCGAGGGCTATCTGCTGGAGCGTATCTCCCACTATTCCAAAGAGGGAGCCTATGTTCAGACGCAGACCACATCCAAGAGAAGCAGGAACTTCAAGCGGTTGGATGGCGACACTGAAAAGGAAAAGAACGATTTGCAGGCCTATGTGGAGGCCATTGATGCCAAAGTATCAGCCGGGGAGCGTTTGCCGGGCAATGAAACCCTGACAAATTCCACTCTGGAAGCGTCTTACCTCATCATAGAGCGCTTGAACAAGCTCCTGACTGATGTACAGCGGCAGAAAGCCAGTGCATCAAACAGCTGGCCGAACTGCGAAGCATGAGCGGCGGCGGAAAGAGTGAACTGGTTGACGACTGGGTAGCAGCCATTCAGGCCGCAGAGGAGATGGACGATGACGCGCCGTGAGTTTTTCCAAAGAAGAATACCGCGGTACCGCAAAGACCCGCTCCTGTTTTTTAAGGAAGTGACTCACTTTGAGCCGGATCCATGGCAGCGGGAAGCGGCTGTGGCGGTATCACAGCATCGGCGTGTTGCCATTCGTTCCGGGCAGGGCGTGGGCAAAACGGCACTGGAAGCCAATCTTATGTGGTGGTTCATTGCCTGTTTTTCCTACCCGCGCATCGTCTGCACCGCACCCACGATGCAACAGCTGGACAACGTCCTGTGGGCAGAAATGGCAAAGTGGCTGGACGCAAGCCCGGTGCTTCAAATGATGTTCACATGGACGAAGACCCGCGTATACATGAACGGCTATGACCGCCGCTGGTTTGCCGTCCCGCGTACAGCCACAAAGCCTGAGTCCCTGCAGGCTTCCACGAAGACAATATGCTTTTCGTGGTGGACGAAGCATCCGGTGTTGCTGACCCCATCCTTGATGCCATCGGCGGCACCCTGACCGGTGCCAACAACAGGCTTCTCTACTGCGGGAACCCCACAAAGGCGACCGGCGGCTTTGCTGAGAGCTTCCAAGGGGACGGCATGGACTGGTACTGCATGACGGTATCAAGCCGGGACAGCCCCCGCACCAGCAAGGAAAACATAGCTGCCCTCGAAAAGAAGTACGGCAAAAATTCCAATGTGGTGCGCGTCCGTGTGGATGGCCTGCCGCCGGTCGCGGACAGTGATGTGTTCATACCCAGCTACATTGCGGAAAAGGCCACCATGAATGAGCCGCTTCCGCATGACAGCCCGGTGCGACTCTCCATCGGCTGTGACGTTGCCCGTTTTGGTGATGACTGCACCGTCATTGCCCCCAACATAGATGCTGACGTTCAGGAACTGAAAATTCGGAACGGACAGGATCTGTGGGCAACGGCAGAGGACATCATCTTTGAGTATCTTTTCCTGCTGGAGAAGTACCCGCAGTACCCCGCATGGTCTATGCCATCATTGATGATACCGGTCTGGGCGGCGGCGTGACCGATATTCTGCGCCATGAAAGGGAAGCCAGAGGCTGAACCAGCTTGAGGTTATCCCGGTGAACTTCGGCGCATCCGTGCCGCAGGAGGATGCAGCCGCCAACTATGCCGACATATCCACATGGATGTGGTCACTGGTTCGTGACATGGCACAGAGCGGGCGGCTACACCTGCCCAATGATACAGAGCTGATTGCCCAGCTTTCCACGCGAAAGTACGCTTTTGCCGGAACACCGCCGAAGCTGAAGCTGGAGAGCAAGGACATTATGAAACGGCGCGGCCTGCCCAGCTGACCGGGCGGATGCCGTGGCGCTGTCCCTGTATCAGCCCATCACCTACACATGGGAAATCGGATAGGAGGAAACAACAGAAACATGGCAGTATTTGGATTCGGACGGCGCAATGCCGTTGGGCGGCAGTACAATGGCGGGAACGTCAGCGTTATGCTGCCCCGGTACACTACGCCGCCTGAGCGCAATACGCGGGACTGGCTGGAAATGTTTGGCCGCAACCCGCGTTTGGCGGTTGTGGATCGCATTGCTTCCGACCTGTCCACCTGCGCCGGTAAGCTGTACCGCAAGGATGAAAACGGGGAAGAAGTGGAAATCACGGACCATCCCTTTTTGAATTTCATGGCGCATCCGAACCCCCTCTATGAAATGACTTGGGGTGCGTGCTGGCGGTTGCAGCAGATCTATCTGGAACTCAAGGGCGAGGGCTACTTCGTCTATGAATTTGATGCCCTCGGTCGTCCGGTGGAGCTGTGGCCGCTCCCTACACATTGGTGCAGCAGACCCCCTATGTGGGCTACCCCTACTATGAAATCAGAACGACCGGCGGACTCATCCGGCAAATCCCGGTGGACGATATTTTCTGCATGAAAGAACTGAACCCGCTTGACCCCTACAAAAGAGGTCTCGGTGCGGCAGAGTCCCTTGCAGATGAGATCGAGACGGACGAGTACGCGGCAAAATTCCAGAAGAAGTTCTTCTACAACGATGCCACTCCGACCACGCTGATCTCGATGCCGGGAAGCAATAAGGATCAGCGCGACCGTTTCAGGTCCGAATGGAATGAGCGCTTCCGGGGACCGTTCAACTCCCACGGCATTGCCACGGTGGACGGCAACGTGACCGTGACGAAGCTGGCCGAGAACATGCGCGACATGGATATGACGGAGGGGCGAAGGTTCCTCCGGGATGCCGTGCTTGAGCATTTTGGTGTTCCGCGTGAAATCATGGGCATCACGGAGAGCAGCAACAGAGCCACGAGCGAAGCGGCTCAGTACATCTATGCCCAGAACGTCATCATGCCACGCTCAACCGCCCGGGAAGAAGCCATCAATACACAGATTTTGCCGTTCTATGGCAATGATCTTGTCTGGCATTTTGATGATGTGGTCCCGCGCTCGCAGGAATTTGACAAGGCCAAAGGCATTGACGCTGGAATGCCGGGCTTTTGACCAAGGATGAAGCACGCGAACTGCTGGGCATGGAACCCTGCAAGACCGGCGGTGACTGTTTCAAGATCACCATTTCCGATATGTTCATCGGCTCCAACGATGACCCGGCGGAGGTGACGACCGACCTGATGCAGGAAAGCACAGATGAAGTCGAAGTCACGGATGATGAAGATACCGGCGGGATGCTGTTTATGAGTGACCGCTGTGAGCATGAAGAAAAATCCCGCACGCAGAACATCGGCAATCTGCTGGCGGCCGCCCAGAAAGCCCAGAGAGCGAAGTTTGAAGTTGCCACGATGAAGTTCTTCAAGCAACAGCAAAAGCGGCTCTCCGGCTCTCTGAGCGGCACTGAGAAAGCAGACTGGAGCGTGTGGGATGTCTTGATGCCCTACATCACGGAAAACCATGTGGAAGACAGCGCCGCATGGTCTGCCCTCGGTGAGCAGGAGCAAAAAAATCTTGTGGAGCAGTTCATTGGTGGTCTTGTCAACTGGCCGTCTGAGGAAACGGCAATGGAGGAAATCTTCAAGCCGCTTTGGAAGCAGACCTATGATGAGGGTACCCGGATTGCAAAACAGGCCTACAATATCCGCGGTGTTGACCGCCCGGAGCTGCTCAGTCAGGCAAAGCTCCATGGTGGGCAGCGTGTCCGTCATGTGACACAGACCACCAAGGAAAATATCTCCCGCATTGTAGCCAATGGCATTGAAGCCGGTATTGGCCGCGAAAAGATGGCGGATGAGATTTTGCAGGAGTATGAGATCCAGACCCGGAGTAGGGCTCGGCTCATTGCAGATCAGGAAACAGTTATGACGCTGGAGACCGGCCACTATGACATGATGCAGAAAAGCGGCGCCACCACAAAGACGTGGCATCACCGCCCGCAGAAGAACCTCGTGATGGTTCCGATGGCGGTCCGAACCATGTCAAGATGGACGAGAGACCGTGCCGATCAATGCCCGGTTCTCCAACGGCCTGCGGTATCCCTGCGACCCGGAGGGACCTGCACGCGAAACCATCAAATGCAGGTGCTATGTCACCTACAACAGATAAAGGAGGGCGTGAGAGTGGTATTCACGCGAGAAGACGCAGCTCGTGCTGCACAGAACATCGGCATTGATTTCAAAAGGAAACATTCCAGCTGGAAGACCTGCTGAACGGCATGAACACAGAGCTTGCCCGGCACGGTACCAAGGCAGGAACGGTCGATGTTACACATGATGACCCCACAATGACGGCGAAGCTGGCAGTTGCAAATCTGCGGGTATCGCCGTCTTATTATTCCCAGCGCGTGGGGAAAAGCGCATGGGAACGCTCCTTGCACGGGGAGTAAAGCACAAGGGCGCAAAGACCGAGTACAAAACCGTGGAGTTTGAACTGGAGGGCTTTGACGATAAAGAGGGCACATTCTCCGGCTATGGAGCTGTGTTCTCCAATATCGACAGCGGCGGCGACATTATTGAGCCGGGTGCCTTCACGAAGACCATCGCCGAGGGCATCGGCCGGGTGAAAATCCTGTCCGGGCATAACGATAGTCTGCTGCCGATCGGCATTCCTACCGAACTCCGCGAGGATGCAAAAGGTCTTTTTATGAGCGCAAAAATCAGTGATACCACTCTCGGCAGGGATGTGAAGACGCTGATCCATGACGGCGTTCTGTGCGAACTCTCCATCGGCTATGACCCGGTCGTGTTTGACTACGATGAGAACGGCATCCGCCACCTCCGCGAAGTCAAGCTCTGGGAAATCAGCGTTGTCACATGGGCAATGAACGAACAGGCGGTCATTACGGACCACAAATCGGATGATGCGGCAACCCGCATCGAAGCAGAAGCACAGGCCATCGTTACCGAGGTAAAGGCTGGGCGCAAAATTTCTGCTTCCCGCATGAAGTCCCTCAAGGATGCCTGCACGTCCATGAAAGCCGCCACAAAGCTGCTGGATAAGATCATTTCGGAAGCGCAGGGTGACAACGGCAAGGGGCATCCCCCGGTAAGCGCACACAAGTCCGTGGAACGGAAATCCGTTCCGAAGAAAACTGTAGAAATTATTTTTGACACAGGAGGAAAAATCAATGCGTCTGAAGAACAGAAAGAAGTCCGCAGCCGCCATCAAGTCTATGAAGGTGGGCACCGATGAGCTGAAAGACCTCATCAAGGGCGCCGTCAAGGAAGCCATGGGCGAGGAGGACGATACCGGCGATGATGGTAGCGATGCTGCCGCCGCGCTGGATGGTATTACGGCGGAGGATATGGCTGATATTATCGAACAGGCCGTGGACAATGCCAACGAGAAGCGCAAGTCCCGCAAGGATGCCGGTGAGGAAGTCGGCGACCTGACGGCCGATGAAGTCATTCAGGAGGCCGCTGAGATCATCGATGCCATGACCGCAGATGAGGTATGGACGATGATGAAGCCGATCCTGAGGGCAAGGATGACGATGAGGCTGACTCTGATGAAAAGGATGACGACGAAGCCGCTTCTGAGGATGATGCCAAGCGCCGCAAGTCCGCTGCATTCCGCCGTCAGGTGAAGTCCGGCACCGCTCCTGCCCAGCGTAAGTACTCCAGCCTGTTTATGGGCGGCACCGCTTCTGCCAAGAAGCAGCAGAAGAGCGTTCCCCCGCTGGTGAATCTCGCCCGCGCCATCAAGTGTCTGGATGTCTTCGGCCGGCATGACCCGGAACGTGCTGAGTTCTACGCCAAGAAGTACTATGAGGATATGTCCATGGCCCGCGAGTTCAAGGCCATGTCTGCCACCAACCCGACCGCTGGCGGCTTCCTGATCCCGGAAGTCTAATCTGGATGAGGTCATTGAACTGCTGTACAGCAAGACCGTCATCAAGGAACTGGGCGCACGCACCATTCCGCTGGAGAACGGCAACCTGAACATCCCGCGCATGACCTCCGGCACCCGCGCTATGTGGGGCGGTGAGGGCCGAAAAATCGCTTCTACCCAGCCTGCATTCGGCAATCTGCGCCTGTCTGCAAAGCGTCTGGAAGCCATTGTTCCCCAGACCCGCGAACTGCTGATGAGCACCAAGTACAGCGCCGATGAACTGTTCGCCGCTGATCTGTCCCGCCGTATGCAGCTCGGCCTTGACTGGGGCGCTCTGTACGGCACCGGCGGCGAGTTCCAGCCCACCGGCATTGCCAACACCCCCGGCGTGAGAAGATCGACGCAAAGAAGATGGATGCCCAGTATGCCGCAGACGGCAAGCTGACCGCTGATTTCCCGGTCTATGTGAAGTCGCTGGTTATGAGCAAGAACGTGGACGATCAGGCTCTGGCTGGGCTTTCAACTCCTTTATGGAGGGCTATCTCAAGAACATCAAGACCACCACCGGCGACTACATCTACCGCGACGAGATGAACGCTGGTAACTTCCTCGGCATGCGTACAAGGTTTCCAATCAGATCCCCACCGACAGCAAGACCGGCTGCACCGAAATGTTCTTCGGCAACTGGGCAGACTGATGATCGGCGATCAGATGGGTCTGGAGACCTACACCACTCTGGACGGTACTTGGACGGATGAAAACGGTGTCCAGCACAACGCCTTTGAGGAAAATCTGACCGGCACCCGAGCGCTGATGTACGATGACATTGGCGTGCGCCATGTTGAGAGCTTCGCCTACGTCCACAATATCAAGGTTATCTGAGGAGGAAGACTGCTATGAAAAGAGCACTGTTTGATACCGTCACCGTCCTGCCGTTTGCCAGCGGCAATGTGGTTGACCGCACCGGCTATGAGAGCGCCGTGCTGGCTGTTACTGTGGAAGCATCCCAGACGGCCACCATCAAGGTCGAAACCGCCGACAGCACCGCCGGTCCGTATGAGTCGGTCAAGGACAGCCGCATCTTCGTTGATAACCCGGTCAATGAGGATGGCGAGGCCGTCATCGAGAACGAAGCCGAAGCTCAGGCTGTGGCGAACCTCGACATTGACCTGATCGGCTGCAAGTCCTGCGTCAAGATCACCGCTACCAACGGCACCATTGGTGCGCTGGCGCTGGGTGATGCCACCAACTGCCCTGTCAAGGAAGTATTTGATGGAGGGCTGCATGATGGCGAGAATGTTCAAACCGCCCAAGTCCGCCCTGCGCCCTGCTGAGAACAAAGCAGTTCATGCAAAGGAGCGGAAGACCGCCGCAACCCCGCCTGCGGCTTCGCAGGAAGCCCCGGAAAAGGGCGCTCAGTAAATTCCCCCTCTGATGGGAAAAGCCTGTCAGAGGGCTTTTATTTGGAGGTGTCGTGTTGGCCGTAACACTGAGAGAAAATGCCCTCACCACTCTGGATGCCCTGAAAACTCGCTCGGCATCGACCCGGAGGAAGAAGATGCACAGCGGGACGCAACCCTTGTGCAGCTTATCAATGCGGCATCTGCGTGGCTGGAAACTCAGCTGGGAAGAAAGCTGGGGAAAAGCACCTACCGGCAAAGATATTGTGGTACTGGAACGCAGCAGTTATCGCTGGAGCAGTACCCCATTGTCAGTGTGGAACGTATCACGGACACGTTCACCGGGGAAACCATTACGGACTTCGATTTCAACGAAACCGGAGAGATTGGGATTCTGTTCCGTGAAGATGGATGGACATACCGCGGGCACATCGGCGGGCTGGCCTATGACTACATTGCCCCCAGAAAATATCTGGAGGTGCAGTATGTGGCCGGGTATATTCTGCCGAAAGATGCCACCGAAGACCATCCGGCCACGCTCCCGGCAGATCTGGAAGCCATTGTTTGGTACATGATCGCCCAGCAGTGGGCCATCATTGAAAATGATGCCGCCGGGCTGTCGGCGTTCTCTATCTCCGATGTGAGCTGGACTTCGATAAGAATATCAGCGAAACATGGCAGTCCGTGATTTCAAAGTATCAGCGGTGGTAACATGAAAATCCTTAAAGATGGATTTCGCGCAGATATGGAGCGCATCAAGCGGGAACTGACAGCGCTGCAAGGCGTGAGTATTCATGTGGGTATTCTGGGAGACGCGGGAAGCGACATCCTGATGATTGCCGGTGTGCATGAATATGGAGCGACGATCAGTGCGAAGAATGCCAAGCATCTGGCTATTCCGTTGAATATGGAAGCAAAGAATGCTGGCAGTCCCCGCAAATTCAACGACCTTCGGTTTATTCCCATTTCTCCCGGCTATGGCTTTTTGGTACGCGACAGAAAGCATCCCCAGAAAGCCCCCGGCAGGAAGAAGCAGGAAAAACATGATGCAAAAAAGCATCCGAGCGGCGGCGAAGAAGACCCGCGCCCGAATGAGGACTACGAGTGGATGTATATGCTGGTGGACAGTGTGACCATCCCAGAACGCAGTTTCATTCGAGCGAGCTTCGATACCGGCAAGGCCACGCTGGAAAATATCTGCAAAGAAGCTGTGGACGGCATCATTTTGAAAAAATGGACGGCTCAGGAAGCGGCAGACTATATCGGGAAGTGGGCGGTCGAAATGACCCACGACTACTTCAACACGAAGCTGTCACCGCCAAAGTCTGCCACAACGCAGTTGACCAGCACCCAGTATCAGCCCCTGTTTGATACCGGGCGCTGTACAACAGCATTTCGTACAGCGTGGAGGGTATCTGATTTATGAGAAAATGGAAAGGGCCGCAGATCCCGCGAAGCCTGCTGCACAGTATGTACGAGGTGCATACCGATGGCGGCGGCTATGATAAGGAGCAGGGCGGACAGTGGAAGCCGGGAACAACGGTCGAAACTGCGTTTCAGGGCGTTGTGATGCCGTTGAACAATGAGGATTTGCAGTACATTGACAGCGGAAGCTATACGCTCAATGCTCAGAAAGTCTATACGAATGGGCATACCCTGCAGGTGGGCGCTCAGTTCCGGGATGGGTTTGACGGCCAGATCTATACGGTCAAGCAGGAGCTGACCCACGGCCCTGTGCATTCGATGAAGCGCTACATGGTTGAGAAGAAAGGGGAGAGCAACCCGAAATGAATTTCAGGGAACTGCGGAACCGTCTGATCTCAAGCCTGTGGGATTACATTGGATGCCCGGTCATTCTGTCAAATCAGGTTCAGCCGGAAGCTGAGCCGCCGTTCTGCATCTATACGGTAACTGCACCGTATATCCCGGACGGCGGCATGGGTGACTATGAGATTGCCGATGTTGCCGAGGGTGTGAAAATCTCTCGGATGGAAATGCCATCGGCTACATTCTCATTCACCTTTTGTAGCCAGAACCGCACTGCGGAGAATGGTTCTGCGGTGAACGGTGAAGATGAAGCGTGGGCGGTCGCTGATAAGGCTATCAGCTATTTTAAGCACGCAGGGCAGGATGATTTCCTTGCACTGGGCGTGGCGGTGGTTGATGTGGGCCAGGCACAGGACCGCACAACGCTTCTTGTGGACGAAGCCGCCCGTCGGGTCGGCTTTGATGTGCAGATTCGGTATACCCGCATCGATGAGCGCGAAAACCGCGTCCATCGAAAAAATCAAAATTTAAGGAAAGGACTGAATTGGATGAAAGATATTCAGGTTTTTACCGCGCTTGATGCAAAAACCGTAGCGGCGGAAAAGCTGGACATCCTGCTACTCTCAACTGAGGGCGCAGCTGACATGGCAACGTACAATGACCTTGAAAAGCTCAAGGCGGCATTTCCGAGGAAAAAGGTCGCGGCCATGGCGGACAAGATGTTCAATCAGGATAACACCCTTGCAGACACGCTTATCCGCAAGGTGCGTGTGGCTGGCATCGAAAATCCTCAGAATGTGGGCGGCACTGCGTCCCGCATTGAAATTGCATTCGGCGAAAATATGCCGACCGAAACGCTGGAAGCAAGCACTGCCTACTATGCCAAAATCGGCGGCAAGGCTGTGGTGGAGATCACCACCAGCGAGGAAGTGCCGGTGGACTGCACCGGGCTGGCAAAGCTGTTCGCAGGAACGTCCTTTGAGGAAGATGGTGTGAAGTTCACCGCTGCGGTGGACGACAATACCGTGACCTACACCAGTACCACCCGCACGGCTGTTTCTGGCTATGCGGAGAGCATCAGCCTGTACAAGGATGCAGACTGCTTCGAGGATATGGGCCTGAGCGGCGCTGTCGTGTCGGTTTCCGTAGGTAAGGCGGATACCACTAAGGCCGAAAACCTCATTGCCGCCATCGAAGACCTGCGCGACCACAACGATGACTGGTATTTCATTCTGACCGACGTTACCGACCCGGTCTGCGTGACTGCCCTGTGCAAGTGGGCGGAAAGCACGGAACCCACGGAAGCAGCGCTGGGTGCCGGTGTGGAAGATCACCGCAAGTTCTACTTCGGCCAGACCAACGACAAGGAATATGTCAACGAGTATGGTCGCAGCGTTGTTACCTATGCTGATAATCTGGCCGAGTGGGCGGATGCAGCATGGGTCGGCAGTGTCGGTCCGTTCTGGCCGGAGAGCGTCACATGGAAGTGGAAAGTGCCGGACGGCGTGAGTGTTGCGGACCTCCGCGACAGTGAGCGCGACCTGCTTGAGGAGAACCGCGTCAATTTTATGACAGCGGAGTATAAGCACGAGTACATGAAGAACGGCATCTGCGGTGATGGGAATTTCATCGACAATGTGCTGGGTGCCGACTACATCACCCATCAGATCCGCGAAATCTGTATGAGATTTTCATTGCCAACAAGAAGATTGCCTACACGGATGACGGCTTCGCACTGGTTGCGGCCGGCGTGTTCGCGGCACTCAACCGGGCTGTGGAACTGCACATTATTGCAACTGACCCGGAGGATGACACCGGCGTGTACACGGTTGTGATCCCCAAGCGGCAGATGCGACCGATGAGCAGGCCCGCAACCGCCAGATGCCCGACATCAAGTGGAGTGCCCAGCTGGAGGGCGCTGTTCACAGCGTCAAGGTCAACGGCACCCTGCGCGTCACCCTGAATGGCTAAGAAAGGAGGAATCTGTCATGGCAAGTAATATCGAAGTTGCATCCTATGACCCGAAAAAGGTTAATTTGGTGATGAACGGCAAGATCATTACCGGCTTTGCTTCGGACTCTATGATCACGATTGCCCGCAACGAAGACACTGTTACTACGCAGGTCGGCGTAAAGGGCGATGTGGCATACAACGAAAATGCGAATGAGAGCGGCACCATCACTGTTACGCTGATGGGTACTTCGTCCAGCCTGCCGTATGTCCGCAGTCTTGCGCTCAAGCGTAAGGAAGTCTCTGTGATGATCGTTGATGCCAACGATTCGGCATCGGTCAATGTGGCAGAGGAACGCTGCCGCGTCATCAAACCGCCTGACATCACCCGCGCAAAGGAGATCGGTTCTGAGTCGGTCAGTATCTTTGTGCCGTCTCTGAATTATCGTTAAGCTATGGCCGGAACAAACTGGCCAGAGCGTCCAAAAGTTTATCTGAAAGGGGCTACCGAAAATATATGGCTAAGACTAAGGAAATCACCATTGGTGAGCAGAAATTCACCCTCCAGAGCGTTTCGCCCTCGTGGTACTACGACTTCAACGATGAGTGCGGCAACACCGGCAGCGGAAAGCGCAAAAGCGCAAAGTACATGGATGGCATGTTTAAGAACTGCGTTGTGGCACCTGCTGAGGTCAAGGCAAAGGGCATGGAGTTCTTTGACGACAACGAAGACCTGAAGACCGCCGAAAAGCTGATCTCCGCCATCGAGCAGTTTCTTCGCAGCTGAACTGGACATTGCCAACGCTGCCCACAAAGCCAAAGTCAACAAGGGCTTTTGGTGCATGGTGTGGTCTGGCAATGGCGTGACCTACACAGAACTGCGTCAAATGGATCTGGCGGAGTACCAAGAGTGCCGTCAGGCCAAACGCCTGTGGGTAGAACAGTGGCGTGAAGAAGCAAAAACAAAATGAGAGCCGAACTCTTTTCAAGAGCCGGCTTTTTGTTTTGCGCATCGGGAGGTGAAACCACATGGATGATGCGCGTAACCTGCAATACGGTATCGGTTTTGATACTGCTGATGCTGAAACCTCTGTTGATAACCTCGGTGAAAAGGTTGAAACCCTCGAAGAAAATATTGGGGCGGTTGAAGTTGGGGCGCAGCAGATGGGTGCATCTGCGGTTCTGCTGCCAGATGGGCAGGAGCGGCCGAGCGCTTCACCGGAGCTGTCGGTGATGCTCGGTGG
>ENA-OQDF01000125-OQDF01000125.1-human-gut-metagenome-genome-assembly--contig:-NODE-125-length-27000-cov-1.752168_pt1 | contig 27000 bp, 41 predicted proteins | sample MGYA00242769_ERZ504597 | MGnify/ENA primary metagenome ERZ504597 (study PRJEB26092, sample SAMD00036305) | human gut metagenome | host: Homo sapiens | study: EMG produced TPA metagenomics assembly of...
CTTGCAAAGGCGGGATTTAAAGTCCGCAAGAATGCAATGCAATCTTAGAATAAGCTTTTATTCTTAGAAATACAGCCTTTATTCTTAAGAATATAACCTTTATTCTTAGGAATAAAGGATACATTCTAAGATTAGGATGCATCCAAAGTAGTTTTATACTACGTTCCAAGCAAGTAATGCCTGCGTCGGGCGAAAGTAATCTGTCTACCTGCAATCTGACTCATTATTTTGTCGTGTACAAAACAATGTGTATCTTTGTCCGTTCTATTAATGGAACATGTTTTTCAAGAAAAGGAGGCCTATGTGGATATTGATTATTAGCCTGATTGCCCTTGCCCTCGTGGAAGCCACAGCCGGAATTATACGCAACCGGAAACTGCAGAAGAAGATAGACCGCGGCGAACTGGACGCCATGCCCGAAGTGCAGGAAGTGGATTCCGAATGCTGCGGACAGCATGAAATCTGCGAACGTGACAGCTTACTGGCAGCCGTCAGCAAACAAATTGAATATTACGATGACGAGGAACTGGACAAATACATCGGCACCGCTCCCGATGCCTATACTTCCGAGCAGGAAGACGAGTTCCGCGACGTGTTCTACACCATGCAAGACACGGACGTAGCCGGATGGGTGCGCAGCCTGCAATTACGCGGCATAGCCCTGCCGAAGAATATCAAGGATGAAGTATTCCTCATTATCGGCGAACGTCGTCTCCCCCCCCATTCCTAACACTCCACATCCAACTTTAATTTGTAATTCTTAATTTTTAATTGAATAAATGGAGCTACTGCAATACACCTTTTTCCAACATGCCCTCATCGGCAGTCTGCTGGCAAGCATTGCTTGCGGGCTGATAGGCACATACATCGTCACCCGGAGACTGGTGTTCATCAGCGGCGGATTGACGCATGCCTCCTTCGGCGGTATCGGTCTGGGATTGTATACCGGCATTTCTCCCATTCTGTCGGCAGCCTTGTTTGCAGTCTTGTCCGCTTTCGGTGTAGAGTGGCTCAGCAAACGAAAGGATATGCGGGAAGACTCCGCTATTGCCGTATTCTGGACATTGGGCATGGCATTGGCATTATGTTCACTTTCCTTTCGCCGGGATTCGCACCCGACTTGTCCGCCTATCTCTTCGGTAACATTCTCACGATTACCTGGAGCGACATCGCTCTATTGGGTGGGCTTGCCCTGCTGCTGATACTGTTTTTTGCACTGTATCTCCATCCTATCATCTACGTGGCTTTCGACCGGGAGTTTGCCCGCTCGCAAGGCATTCCGGTGCAGGTATTCGAATATGCACTGATGATGTTCATTGCGCTTACCATCGTGGCATGCTGCGCATGGTGGGCATCATGCTGGTCATTTCGCTGCTCACCGTTCCGCAGATGACCGCCAACTTGTTCTCGCATCGGTTCCACCGCATCATCTGGCTTTCCATCGGCATCGGTTACCTCAGTTGCCTGGGCGGCTGATGATTTCTTTCTACTTGAATGTCCCTCCGGGTGCATCCATCATATTCTTTCCATCATTATCTATGCCATTTGCAAGACGGGAAAAAGTTTTTGGCTATATTTGCAACGCTAAAGAAATCTATAAACACAATGGAAATCAAAATTCAGTCATTAGACCAGATTCATGAACCGCCCGCCAGTTCATCGCTGAAATGGGCGACAATACCTCTTCGCCCTCTATGGAAAAATGGGGGCGGGCAAGACGACTTCATCAAAGCCGTTTGCGAGGAGTTGGGCGTTTCCGACGTCATCACCTCCCCTACTTTCGCCATTGTCAACGAATACCGTTCCGACACTGCCGGCGAACTGATTTACCATTTGACTTCTACCGCATCAAGAAACTGGAAGAAGTGTATGACATGGGGTACGAAGATTACTTCTACAGCGGCGCCCTCTGCTTCATAGAATGGCCGGAGCTGGTAGAGGAGCTCTTGCCGGGTAATACCATCAAGGTCACCATCGAAGAAGTGGAGAACGGAGAGCGGAAAGTCACGTTAGAGAACTTTGAATAAGGCATGCTTTTCCCCCACTTTAATTTTTAATTCTTAATTTTTATTTCTGATGAGCCAATACTTCGTTCAAGGAATTTTTGCCGTCGCGGGCATCACCGCCTTGCTGGCAGCCATATTGGACTGGAACTGGTTCTTTACTGCCCGAAACACCCAGTTTATCGTACAAAATGTAGGGCGGCGACAAGCCCGCCTGTTCTACGGCGTATTGGGTGTCATCCTCATCGGCACGTCCATCTTCTTTTTTCTGAATACGCCACCGGCTACATAAAAACAAAAATCGCGGATGAAGCCATGCTCATCCGCGATTTTCCTATACTTTTGATACAGACTATTCTTCGTCCAAAGATTCCGTATATTCCATCTCACCTTGTACGATGAAAAGGATTTCTTCCGGATCATAGTCACCCATCTCATCCTTATGGGCTTCCTTGACAATATAGTCCACGATTTTCCCCAAATCAATCTCGATGTACCCATCCGCATCCGGCTGCGCATCAAGGATGCGCTCTCGGAATAGTACTCGTCAATCAAATCGAGAAAATAATAGAACTCGTCGTCAGAGAACTTCTCTTTCAACTCCTGCGGCAAATAATTCTTGATGTACTCGATGGTCTTTTCATCATCGACATCATTCTGCAAAAAATCGTCTTCCATTCCCATACTTACTATTGCTTAAAGGGTTAATGTTATTGACTATTTGACGATTTACGATTTACTATTTGGCTGCGCTATGAATACCGAAGGGTAAATCGTAAATAGTAAATCGTCAAATAGTACCTTATAATATCGCTTCTATCTTGGCCACGTAAGCAGATTTCGGAGCAGAACCTACTTGCTTGTCCACCAGCTCTCCATTCTTGAAGAACAAGACTGTAGGGATGTTGCGTATACCATATTCGGCAGCCACGTCGCCGTTCTCATCCACGTCACATTTGCCAATGATTACCTTTCCTTCATATTCAGTAGCCAATTCATCGATGATTGGTCCCACCATCTTACAAGGGCCGCACCAAGGTGCCCAGAAATCCATAACGACCGGCTTTCCCTCTGCAGGATTTCTTGAAAATTGCTGTCTGTAATTTCTAAAGCCATTTCTTTTAATATTAAATGTCAACTATAATTATTAATTTACTGTCAATTGCGTTTTATCAACCTTCGCTTTCGAAGCAAAGATAGTGCAAACCGAATGCAAAACAAAATGAACTAGTTCATTTTTTATGCTGAGATGCAGCCTATCTTCGTTTTCCAACAAAGATAACTAATTAATCCTGAACTCAAGATCCGGACGCTCTTTTAAATAAGTAATCAGTTCACGCCCCACGGAAAGCTTCACGGGACGGGAAATCAAATCGACCGTCATCTTGCTATCCTCATCTCTGACTTTGAAATAAAGCTCCGTACTGCCCGGACGTTCCTTGGTCAGTTCCGCCAGTTCAGTTATCAAAGCCTTGTTCAGCACACTCAGCGGAATGAGAATGGTTATCTTCTCAATCAGTTTCTCCTTGACGTCAGGCAACAGTTCCATGGAGGTTATCTTCAGCTCCAACTCATCCTGCCGCCATTGCTTGGGCTGGCAACGGGCTTTGATGAACAAGAAGGTACGCTCACCCAAATACCCCTGATAGGTCACCCAATCATTTCCGAAGAAAGGAAGCTCTGCCGAACCGGAATAGTCTTCAATCTTGGCTATGCCGTAAGGATTTCCATTTTTGCTGATACCGCGACGCACGGCGGTCACGATGCCACCCATTGTTATTTCGCGTCCCACAAGTGCCGTCTTATCTTCCAGCTCTGCCATGTGAGTGTTGCAAACATGCTCCAGAACTACGGAATACTCATCCAACGGGTGTGCGGACAGATAGATACCTACCAAATCGCGCTCCCGGTTCAAACGGTCGAGGTCGCTCCAACGTTCCGCTACCGGTATTTCCGGAGTGGCGATATCCACCACATTCTCACCACCGAACAGGGAGTTTGCAGCCGCAGCCTGATCGGCCTGATAACGGTTACCATAACGCACCAAGGTTTCGAGGAAGACCTCGTTCTTGGAGTTTACGGCAAAATACTGCTCTCGCTTCAGCTCCGGGAAGCTGTCGAACCCGCCTGCCAAAGCAAGACATTCCAGGTTCTTCTTGTTGCAGGCTGTCAGATTGACACGCTGCACAAAATCAAATATACCTTTGAAAGGACCATTCTTCTCGCGTTCCTCCACGATGCTCTGCACAGCACCCTCGCCTACCCCTTTCACCGCACCAAGCCAAAACGGATATTGCCTTCTTGTTCACGGTGAACTTCAGGTTACTTTCATTTACATCCGGTCCCAATGTATTGATACCCATTACCTTGCATTCATCCATCAGTTTGGTTATATCGGTAATATTCGCCAAACTTCGGCTCATGACCGCCGCCATGTATTCGGCCGGATAATTGGCCTTGAGGAAAGCCGTCTGATAGGCCACCCACGAATAGCAAGTGGCATGTGACTTATTGAAGGCATAGGATGCAAACTTTTCCCAGTCGGCCCAGATTTTCTCGAGCACCTTCGGGTCGTGGCCGTTCTTTTGTCCACCCGAAATGAATTTCGGCTTCATGTGGTCCAGCTTGTCACGCAGTTTCTTACCCATCGCCTTACGCAAGGCATCGGACTCACCACGGGTGAAGTCTGCCAGCAAACGCGACAGAAGCATGACCTGCTCCTGGTAGACCGTAATGCCGTAGGTATCCTTCAGATACTTCTCCATGATGGGAATATCATACTCGATGGGCTTGCGTCCCCACTTACGGTCGATGAAGTCGGGGATATAATCCATAGGCCCCGGACGGTAGAGGGCATTCATGGCAATCAAGTCCTCGAAAGTGCTAGGTTGCAACTCGCGCAGATACTTCTGCATACCGGCCGATTCAAACTGGAACGTACCGATGGTGCGGCCGTCGCAATAGAGTTTATAGGTAGCAGGGTCGGAAATGGATATCTTGTCGATGTCGAGTTCCAAGCCGCGGTGCAGACGTACATTGGCAACGGCTTCCTTAATGATGGACAAGGTTTTCAGTCCAAGGAAGTCCATCTTGATAAGTCCCGTATCTTCGATGACGGAACCTTCATATTGGGTTACGAGCATCTTCTCGCCCGTCTCCTTATCATCCGCCGTGCTGACGGGTACCCAATCCGTGATGTCGTCACGGCAAATAATAGTACCGCAGGCATGCACACCCGTACCGCGTACATTACCTTCCAGCATCTTGGCATATTTCATCGTATCGCGCACCAGGGGATCGGGCGAAGCTCCGCTGCCTGCAATTCGGGCACGTAGGCAATGGCATTGGGCAGGTTGAGTTTCTTGTCGGGAATCTTATCCGGCACGAGCTTGCACAGACGGTCCGATTCGCTCAAAGGCAGTTTCTGTACGCGCGCCACGTCCTTGATGGCCATCTTGGTCGCCATCGTGCCGTATGTAATGATGTGCGCCACCTTCTCTTGCCCGTACTTATCCGTCACCCAGCGGAGCACTTCTCCACGCCCGTCATCATCGAAGTCCACATCGATATCAGGCAAAGAAATACGGTCGGGATTCAAGAAACGCTCGAACAGAAGGTCGTATTGAATCGGGTCTATTTTCGTGATGCCCAAGCAATAGGCCACCGCCGAGCCGGCAGCCGAGCCACGTCCCGGTCCTACCGAAACGCCCAGCTGTGTGCGGGCGGCATTGATAAAGTCCTGCACAATCAAGAAGTATCCGGGGAAACCCATCGTCTTCATGATGTACAGCTCAAAGACCAGACGTTCCTTCACCTCGTCGGACAAGGGATCACCGTACAGCTTCTTGGCACCGTCGAATGCCAACTTTGCCAGATAGTCGGCTTCCAGCTTGATACGGTACAGTTTGTCGTAGCCCCCCAGACGCTTTATCTTGGCATTGGCGGCATCCTCATCCAGCACCACCTTGCCGTTTTCATCCTGGGTAAACTCATCAAATAAGTCCTTTTCGGTATATTTCTGCCGATAGCCCTCTTCCGTTCCAAAATCTTCCGGAATAGCAAACGTAGGCATAATAGGAGCATGGTCGATGGAATAATATTCCACCTTGTCCAAAATCTCCAAGGTATTGGACAAGGCTTCGGGAATATCCTCAAACAAGGCGTTCATCTCAGCCTTTGTCTTCATCCATTCCTGCTTGGTATAGAGCATTCGGGTAGGGTCATCCAGGTCTTTACCCGTGCTCAGACAAATCAGGCGGTCGTGCGCTTCCGCATTCTCTTCATCCACAAAGTGGACGTCATTAGAGCAGATAACCTTAATGTCATATTTCCGGGCAAGCTCCAGCAACTTGGCATTCGCCTTCTGCTGAAGCGGATAGGCTTCGTGATTGGCACGGGGAACAGTGGCTTTATGGCGCTGAAGCTCCAGGTAGTAATCATCGCCAAACAGATTCTTATACCAGCGTACAGCTTCTTCCGCCTCTTCCAGCTGGTCATTGATAATCTTCTTAGGGACCTCGCCACCGATACAAGCCGAGCAGACAATCAGCCCCTCATGATACTTTTCCAGTTCACTGCGGTCTGTACGCGGACGCATATAGTATCCCCTTGTCCAGGCATGCGATACAAGTTTATCAGATTGTGATACCCCTTCTCATTCTTCGCCAGCACAATCAGGTGATAGCCACTCTGGTCCGGCTTCCCCTCCTTCTTATCCATGGTTCGGCGAGCCACATACATTTCACAGCCTACAATCGGCTTGAACAACTTGCTTTCCGCTTCTGCCATCTTGGCACGGCAACCGGCAATCTCCGCTTCCTTGTCTTCACACTCTATCTCACCGCTTTCAATACCGGCAATCCTTTTCTTGAGGTCCTTTATCTCCCCCTTCGGCCCGCTGTTCTTCTTGTTGACATAGTTGGTGAACTCCTTGATACCGAACATATTTCCATGGTCGGTCACGGCAATGCCTTTCATACCATCCTTCATGGCCTTGTCAACCAACCTGCTGACACTTGCCTGGCCATCCAGAAGAGAGTATTGGGTATGGACATGTAAATGAACAAAATCTTGCATATATATCCTTTCTATTCAGAGCCTAAAATTACAACCTCTATCACAGCTAACAAAAATATTTCCCAAAAAGTTATCAACATACACATTTCTCTCTCCAAATCCTTGTTAGATTTTCAAAATAAGCCTATTTTTGCAGATAATTTCTATCTAAATTAGCAAATACGATATACATGGGTCGATTAAAAAGATTAAAAAAGATACGCATACACCGTGAAGGAACACATACATTGGCAGGCAGCCTGGCCTTGATTCTGGCTGTCAACACTGCCCTTTACTTCGGATTGGAATGCAAAGTTCCTTTTTACGTAGTAGCGGTCATCAGCCTCATAGTATATGGCATACTCGTGAACTTCTTCCGCTGCCCCATCCGTTTGTTCGGACAAGAAACGGAGAAGTCGTGGTAGCTCCTGCCGACGGTAAAATCGTAGTGGTGGAAGAAGTGGAGGAAAACGAATACTTCCACGACCGCCGTATCATGGTATCTATATTCATGAGTCTGGTTAATGTACACGCCAACTGGTATCCGGTAGACGGTACGGTAAAGAAGGTGTGGCACCAAAACGGAAGTTCATGAAAGCCTGGCTGCCCAAAGCCAGCACCGACAACGAGCGTTCCACCGTAGTAATAGAAACCCCGGAAGGCGTGGAGATTATGGCACGACAGATAGCCGGAGCCATGGCGCGCCGCATCGTGACCTATGCCGAACCAGGCGAGGAATGCTATATTGACGAACATATGGGTTTCATCAAATTCGGCTCCCGCGTGGATGTCTTTCTGCCGTTGGGCACCGAAGTATTCGTTAAACTAGGACAACTGACTACTGGCAATCAGACAGTGATAGCCAAACTTAAATAATAAAAGAACAACAATGGCAAACTGCATTACCCGCCATATTCCAAATACTCTGACCTGCCTGAACCTATTCTCCGGGTGTATTGCTTGTGTCATGGCATTCGAAGCCAGATATGAATGGGCACTCGCTTTCATTATTTTCAGTGCCGTATTCGATTTCTTCGACGGCATGATGGCACGTGCACTGGACGCACACTCCATTATCGGCAAGGATTTGGATTCTCTGGCAGATGATGTCAGTTTCGGAGTGGCCCCTTCCCTGATTGTATTTTCCTTGTTCAAGGAAATGGACTATTCGGGCGCAATGGAAAGCTTGGCCGGTGTTTTCCCCTATCTCGCATTTCTTTTGTCCGTATTCTCTGCACTGCGGCTTGCCAAGTTCAACAACGATACCCGCCAGACGAGCTCTTTCGTAGGACTTCCCGTCCCGGCAAACGCCTTGTTCTGGGCTTCATTGGTGACGGGCGCTCACGACTGGCTGGTGAGCGGCAGCTTCCATCCGGTTTATCTGTTGCTGCTGGTCTGCCTTTTCTCATGGCTACTTGTATCGGAGATTCCAATGTTCTCACTCAAATTCAAGAATCTGTCATGGAAAGACAATAAAACAAGCTTCATTTTCCTGCTTGTCTGCATTCCGTTCCTCATCTTCTTGGGAATCTGCAGCTTTGCTGCAATTATCGTGTGGTATATACTACTTTCGCTTATTACAAGGAAAAGTAAATAAACAAATCTTTGGCACGGTTGTTGTATTGAAGTTCGCAGAAAACGAACACATAAAAAGACATTAGCCATGTTTCATATTTTAGGATTTTTATTCATCATCATAATTGCCATTCTGCTCATTGGCCTCAGCATTATCGGTACTGTCATCCGGAACATATTCGGATTGGGCGGACGCCGTACTTCCTCCAACTCCGGTCCCTACCAAAAAGGAAATGGTAACTACCAGCCGGGAGGGTACTCCTACAATGATAATAGACAATCGTCTGAAGAGGTACAAGCTGAAGAAGGTGAAATACGCCCCCGCCACAAGAAACTGTTCTCCAAAGACGAGGGAGAGTATGTGGATTTTGAAGAAATCAAAGAGTAGGGATTAGGGATAAAGGATTAGAGATTATTTGCGCTTGGCGGCAAAGAACTCTTTCATCAGGGCGGCACATTCATCTGCCAGAATTCCTTTTACCACTTGTGTTTTGGGATGCAATGCCTGCGAGGCATAGCGCTGATACCCTCTTTTCTCATCTTCAGCACCAAAGACCAGACGTCCCATCTGCGCCCAGGCAATGGCACCGGCACACATCACGCAGGGTTCCACTGTGACATAGAGAGTACATTCATTCAGATATTTGCCGCCAAGGGATGCAGCGGCAGCGGTAATGGCTTGCGATCTCGGCATGGGCGGTGACATCTGTCAAGGTCTCCGTCAGATTATGGGCACGAGCTATGATACGGTCCTTGCAAACCACAACCGCACCTACAGGAACTTCTCCCCGTTCACCTGCCTTCTGCGCTTCCTGAAGTGCCTGCTTCATATAATAGCTATCGTCCAACGCCATCCCCTTTTAATTGTTAATTTCTAATTTTTAATGCTCATCTCCTCATGTCGTGCTCACCGAACAAAGTAGGATAATCCTCTTCCATATTCTTATGGATAAACATGAGAATAGTCTCCCGCAGCCAACGCGACTTGTTCGTTATCTTGTATTTCTCCAGATAACGATCCACAATCCGCTGCTCTTCCTCGCTCATCAGGCATACCATGCGCTGCTCGCGCTTCGGTTCTTCGGGCGTTGCTTTCGCACACGTTTTATCTCTCTTTCTCATATTTCCTGCAAAATTACTTTTACTTCTGTAAAAACAAAACGAACCTACGTAATTTTTATATCAGAAACGCTTAAATGGCACTGAAATATTTTTTTGACCGATAAACTTAAAGAATTTCTTAAAAACATTTTAATTTAATAATTAAAAACGTATTTTTGGAGAGTTCTAAATTTAAAAGGTATGAAACATGTAAATTATCTCAGCTTCTTTCTACTCGCGTTGTTCAGTATAAGTTTTATCTCATGTAGTGACGATGACGATAATAAGCTTAATACCGGCATAACCAATCAAAGTTGGACAGAGGGAAAATCCCTGGAGATCAGCCAGGATAATGACTTGTCTGTAAGCTTCAATGCTGCAGCTAAATGGGTAGCTTCCGTCACCTCTGGAGCGGATTGGTGCAAACTGAATACGACCTCGGGCACAAAAGGACAAGTACCTTGAAATTATCTGTAAGTACAAGTTCCACCACCGACCGGACAGCCAGAATCTCCATTAATATAGACGGCTATTCTCCTGCAAGTTTTGAAGTTACACAAAAAGGGACCAGTGCTCCCCAAACCACTGAAGATATGGAGATTAACGCAAAAGTTGATGAATATCTGAGAGAAATGTATCTCTGGAACGATGAATACAAAACATTGAATCTTGACCATAACAAAGGCTATGAAGACTTCTTCTATGATGCATTGGGAAGTATGACTACTAATACTTTGGATAAAAAGGCCACTGCGGATGGAAAATATACTCTCTTTTCATACATACAGAAAAAAATCCCATCGGTTCAACCCGTTCCACTCAATGGGTAAAAAAAGAACAAACTTACAGTTTCGGCATTACCGGAGCAGACGTTCGAGCAATTGGAAGCGAAGATAATTACACTATCTACTTCTTTGTACAAGGTGTTTACCCCAATTCACCGGCAGCACGGGCAGGTATTAAACGAGGTTCCGCAATCATGCAAATAAACGGAGAGAAGTTAACCATGAGTAATTATTGGCAACATTACCTAGATTTACTGATACCAGCTTCGGCTTCAGCCTGAAAATTACAGAGGAAAAGACAGAGGGAGGAACCCAAGAAAAAGACATATCTTCCGAAGCCATGTACTGCAATCCTATTCTTTTCAGTAAAGTGACAACAGAAGAAGAAACCCCAGGGCACAGAATTGGCTATCTTGTTTATTCTGGATTTGAGGCCGGATTTGACCAAGAATTATTCGATGTATTCAAAGAATTCAAAAGTCAGAATATCACGGACCTAATTTTGGATTTACGTTACAATGGAGGTGGCCACGTTATATCAGCCAACCTAATAGCAACTTGTATAGCCGGCGCAAAATCTGAAGGCAAAGTGTTCACAAGCCTGAGATATAATAAAGAAAGAATGAAAAAACGCAATGATAAACGTGAGGAAGAATTGTTTGCATATTCCAACTATGAGAATCTGGCTACGTCTCTATCAGCAGGTGCCTTAAACCTTCAGCACGTCTATTGTATCGTAGGTAACGGAACAGCATCAGCCAGTGAACTTGTCATCAATTCTCTAAAGGGAATAGATGTAGAAGTAACACTTATAGGTAAAAGAACTACCGGTAAAAATGTAGGTATGGAACCAGTAGAATATACCATAAGAAATAACGTCTACGAAGTGGTTCCCATCACCTTCCAAAGCTATAATGCCAAAGGAGTTGGAGATTATGAAAATGGGTTCACACCTGACATCGAAATAGATGAAAACGACCCTTACGGCAGAGGAGACGGATATTACATATACAGAGACTATGGTTCGGATAAAGAGTTCCTATATGCCCGTGCCATCCAGGAAATCACCGGTCAGGCTCCGGCACCCACAACACGCAGTGCAGAACCCCTGATGAGAGGCAAAGCCTTGAAGGTCCCTGCCATCTACCGACGAGGACATGAAGGCATGATTAAGTTGCCGGAATAATGGCAATACACAATATTCTTGGAAAAGCCGGTGAAGACGCCGCTGCCAAATATTTGGAACAGAACGGTTACACCATACGTGACCGTAACTGGCGGAAGAATCACCTTGAGCTGGATATTGTAGCCGACAAAGATAAGGAACTGATTATTGTGGAAGTGAAAACCCGTAGCAATACGGACTACATCGAGCCGCAGAATGCCGTGAACTGGCAGAAAATACGACGTATTGTCGTAGCGGCCGATGCCTATATCAAGCACTTCTGTTTGGATGCACCCGTCCGCTTCGACATCATAACTGCTGTAGGCGAACCGGGAGCATTCAGGATAGAGCACATGAAGGATGCCTTCTATCCACCCATATTTTGATAATTGACAATTGATAAGTGAGAGTTATTTCAATCGTAAATCGTAGATTATAAATTGTAAACCGTAAATACCATCATGGACATAGAAACCGCCCGCGAATATTGCCTCAGCAAAAAGGCCGTCACGGAATGCCTTCCGTTCGACGAATACTCGCTCGTGATGAAAGTCATGGATAAAATGTTTGCACTTATCGACCTGGAAAGCGCCAACAAGATTTGTCTGAAATGCGACCCCGAATATGCACTCGAACTGCGGGAGCACTATGCTGCCATCGAAGGTGCCTATCACTTCAACAAAAAGTACTGGAACCAGGTGTTCCTTGACGGTGACGTCGACGACAAACTGTTGAAGCAACTGATAGACCACTCTATGGAAGAAGTATTGAAGAAGTTCACCAAAAATGCGTACCGAATATGAAGCCCTGCCCTGACACATTCCCGTTCCCGCTGGTAGCATTGGACGAAACGGCATCGACCAACCAATACCTCAGCCAGCTTTGCAACCAGTTGCAAGAATCCGTTGCCGAACTAACAACCGTGACTGCCGAGTTCCAAACCGCCGGTAAAGGCCAGCGCGGCAACACCTGGGAAGCTGAAGAAGGCAAGAACCTGCTTTTCAGCTTTGTACTCTACCCTTCTTTTCTGGAAGCCCGCCGACAGTTCATCCTTTCACAAATCGTTTCCCTCGCCATTAAGGAAGACTGAGCAGATGGTCTGATGAAATCACCATCAAATGGCCGAACGACATTTATTGGAAAGACAAGAAAATCTGCGGTATACTGATAGAGAACGACCTTTCCGGACATCATATCAGGCGCAGCATTGCCGGAATCGGCATCAACATCAACCAGGAAGTCTTCAACAGTGATGCTCCCAACCCCGTCTCACTGAAACAAATCACCGGAAAGGAGCACGACCGTTATGAAATCCTTGCCCATATCCTGAGACGTGTACAAATCTACTACAACAGCCTCCAAATGGAGGACTTCGCCGTCTACTCCGACGAGATATCCACACGGTATGCCCGCTCCCTTTTCCGTCGCCGGGGATTGCACCCTTATGAAGATGCCAACGGCAAGTTCCTTGCCCGGTTGCTGCGTGTAGAGCAAGACGGACGGTTCGTGCTGGAGGATGAAGGAGGAAGTGAACGGGAATATCTGTTCAAGGAAGTGCAATACATTCTGTAAAGGAGATTCATCCCTATCACAAAGTTTATTTTGAAATTCATCTGTCACGCTATCACGTCACAAGGGAGGAACCATCTATGCCAAACAAGTTGCCTATCGCAAACTTTTGGAACTCACCATCGAACAAGCGACACAGACGGAAACCATCCACCGGATGCACTTCCCTCTACAACTATCAACTGCGTGAAAAAGAGAACAACCGGCTGAAAGCGACAACTTAGAGTTGCTCAACCACATCTTGCAACAAAAAGCGATAGAAAACGAGCAAGAGCAGGAGGGCCAAGAGTATCTGCTTGGTTCCAATATATAGCAGAAACTATAAGAACGGGCAAACTTCGCTCGTGGCGAGGCATACATCACCCTGAAGAATGGGAAATACTGAAAGAACTGATGTCTCCTGTCTGCCCCAACTTCTTTGAAAAGCTGCATTCACTGCACAATCCCAACGAAAACGAACTGCACGTATGTATGCTTATCAAGCTCCAATTCCGCCAAACAGACATCGCACGGTTGATGCACCCAAGCCGGAAAGCATTTCTTCCATCCGAAGACGACTTTATCAGAAAGTGACCGGAGAAAAAGGGACACCGGAAATGTGAGAATGAAAATTATGAAATTTCTTTAGCTCTACTTTCTTTTGTTTTGATTACAAAAGTAACAAAATATGCTGGCAAAAAGTGAATTTGTTCTTTTGCAGCATCACTTAATTGGTATCTAAAATTCTTAAACGATAGAACCTTCTATGTATAACAACCATTAACTAAAGAGTGAAAAGGCTCCAATAGACCCAACGACGAACACAGCGACAATCACCCATATAAATGAGATAATGAAACCTGCAATGGCGCAGCCGCGCGGACTTTTGAATAAGCCGATGAAACTAAAAAGCGCACCGAGGAACCAGATAATCCACCCAAGAATAGGTATCCACCCAAGAAAGATTCCAAGAATGGCGAATACCAGCCAGTAGTGCCGATACCATTGGATTGCTTACCTGGAACATTTACGTAAACCGACTGTTGCGTAGCATTTGTGTTCTGCTGGAACGGCTGCTGGGCTGTTTGAGGTTGAACCTGAGGTTGTCCTGCTTGCAGGACTGCATTACAATGAGGGCAGGTGGTAGCTTTGTCCGAAACCTGCTTTCCACAATGGGAACAAAAAATGAGTGCCATAATACAAAATATATTAGCGTTAATAAATAAAAAACTATTCTAGGTGAGTATGTTGTTTGGAAACATACAGCACAAGTCCCTTATAATCAACCTTATAAAAGTCTCCTACTTCTCCTAAATAAGGAAACCGTTCACCTTTCTCCGGGTGACGGTTGGTTCCGTCAGCCCACTTGTATGTTTCTGCATCCGACGATGGTGCATACCGTAAACGTAGGTTGACACCATCAATCACTACTTGCCGCGAAGTACCTACGACAGATTCCAATGTGTTGGTCTTATCCTTAAAATAATCGGTCGTATAATAAAATATACCGAAACTTACTAACAGCACCAATACAATACCACCAATAAACCAATATAAAGCCCTACTCCTTGGGGGAAGGGAAAGTTCCTGCTCTTCAACCTCTATAGGAGATGCTGTCTGTGTAATGGATACCGGAGGGATAGATGAAGCGGCAATCGGCGTAGCTGGTACAACGGGACATCCGCATTGCGGACAAACGTATACGGAATCAGCCAGCTCAGCACCACATTCATGGCAATGGCGATTTTTCGTGGCAGATATGGGGCACCCGCATGTGGGGCACGATGTTACACCGTTAGGGATTTCAGTTCCACATTCACTACAAACAATAAACTGTTCCTCTTCTGCACAACGTTCACTGATGTTACCACACTTCGGACAGAAACATTCCTTTTGATAAGCATCATGTTCAAATATGTGTTGGCATGAAGTACACTTGAATTTCATTTTCGTACTCATAAATAGTTATTTTTAGTTGTTGAAATACTCAAGGGATTGTGTCTCAATACGTTCCGGTTCTGTTTTGGTAGAGAATGACTCACCATTCTCCTTATACTCTTTCACCTGATTGGTGCGGGTAACTTTTCGCTTCAACCAATTCCCATGCTCGTCCACTTCCAGATACTCATATCTATCTGTGGTAAGGTAATCTCCGGTTTCATCGTAATCGTGTACACTTTTACTATCAGGAAGAAGGTTCACACCGGTGTAAGTGAATGTTTCTGTGAGGTAAATCATTCTTACCTGACTTTTACGTTCTATGATTCTGTCCTGCTCGTCAAAAAGATATTCTACAGAACCTTCCATATCGGATTCATTCTTACTCATATCGCTCCGCTTATGGTCGCTGTATGTGATGGTGTAAGAGCCCCAATCGCTTCGGCTGTATTCTGTACGGTTGTCATTGTACTTATAAATCAGGGAATATTCTTCCCCTTTACTGATTTCCAGTATATTCCAACCTTGTCAAACCGAGTGGTTTCCCCTTCACTATTGGTCAGACTTTCTACGCTCCCATATAGGCCGAGACCTTTACGTGCCGACAAAGGATGAGGAGTTTCAGTTTCTTTATTAACGGGAGCCGCATTCAAAATGCCATCAACATCTGAAGTCTTAAATAGTGCCCCTTCAAAGATGAATCCTCCTCAACGGGCGAATAATATGCGGTATAAGGCTTTACTTCCTCCATCTCCTCCGGAGTAACGTCTTCCAGCAGTCCCCTAAAGGATTCCAAGTGACGTGTGAAGACCAGCCGATTTCCTTCTATCTTTCCATAATAGACCGTTGCCCCTTGGTAGACCGAATTCCAAAGATTTCCATCCTCTGGCACAGAATTATAACCCCTCGCCATAAATACGTTGTTTCCATCCAGTCTGAAAGATAGGGCACCGTATTGTACTCTCTGCTCTGCCAAAGGACAATACGCTTCAAAAGCCTTCTTCGGAATAGAATCATGGGATAGCACTTTGGAAAATTCGCTGTTGACATAGCCCTCTTCACCTGTACGTAACCGAACTTTATACCATCCGTTGACCGAATCTACCAGTTCGCACATTTCTCCACGTTCAACAACCCCTACCTGTTTGCCTTCCACCGATTCCTTTTTGACGCTAATGTCCGACTTTATTGCAATTACATACGTGTGGTTTGGATTCTTTGAGGCAGAAAGAGACTTTTGCTTGGGAGAGTCTTTGCAGGCCATGAATAACAAAAACGTACCGCATAAAATGAATAGGTGACGTGCATTCATAATATTTAAATAATTAATCTCCCTCAGTCTCTCCCGGGAACCATTCAACATAAAAGCGTGAGACTGCAATGCCACGTTCTGGTTGGAGGTCCTAGGAAAACCTTGTACACGGATATGGTTATAGCAGCCCACGCTATATGCGTGAGAACCACTATGCTATCCTTGTGTACAATTGCGAATTTCCTAGGTTCCCAACCACAAGATAAGCATAACGCTTCTTCAAATTCTAAAATGTCTTGGAGAGAACTCCTCTCTCCAAATGCAAAAATATGAAAAATGTAGGAAGCGCAATAACATTTCCTGCATTTTTTATGTTGGCGCATAAATATCTCAAAGACGGATATGCAACGGTGCTCAATATAAAACTCAAAAAAAGGAGCTAGACTTACCAGCTGCTAAATCTGAACAATGACGTCCATCCGGGAATGTTGACAAATTCTCATAGTGGAAGTTTTGAAACCGGGAACGATAAATTCTCTTTCTACACCATCTTTTCCTGGGCGGGAAACAACCGTGAAAAAGGAACTGAATACGGAGAACAGCACTACTCCGGAACAGAAAAATACTACAATACAGAAACCTGAAACTATTTGCGCAATGCCGCCTTTTACATGGGAGGAGACTTTGTGCCTAACCTTAAGAACAACAACAAAACCTACCAGTTCATCACCGCCATGCAGGGGATAAAGCTGCAAGACTGCGAGCAACGCCGCCGCTGGGAGTGGGAAGACGTGCAGGCCGAACTTTTCGAAGCCAACATGAAGAACCTGAAACTGCAACAGACACAAGAAGCAGGCAGCATCTTCATCAACGAAATAAAGAACAGGAAGCGGAAAGACGACCATCATCAAATTGCTGTTGGGCTACTACAAGGCATTGGGCGGAGAAATCTCCATCGGCGACACAGATCTCAACCAGTTCAACCTAAAATAGACAAGGAACGGCTGGCAGAGGCTGCCCGGATTGCCAATATAAACGACTACATCATGCGCCTCCCCCTGAATACAACACTCTGATAGGGCAAGACGGTGTGGGTCTGAGTCAAGGCAGAAACAACGGATACTGATTGCCCAAGCCGTCTACAAGAATCCGCAGTACATCTTTCTGGACGAAGCCACCAATGCGCTGGATGCCAACAACGAGCGGATAATTGTAGAGAACCTGACGGAGTTCTACAAAGGGAAAACGGTGATCGTGGTGGCCCATCGCCTAAGCACTGTAAAGAACGCCGACCGGATAGTAGTGATAGACAAAGGGAAAATCATAGAAGCCGGAAAGCATCAGGAACTGATAGCCAGCCGGGGAGCTTATTATAATCTTGTGAAGAATCAATTGGAATTGGGCAGTTAGCATATGGAAAGCAAGGATATAGAACTCAGAAGCAAACAGGTACGGAAAATCATCGGGCAGATTCCTCCGCTGCTGGTACGTAGCGGAATCGGCATCATCGGAATAATTATAGCTTTGCTGCTGGCTGTAGCCGCATTTGTCCCCTATCCCGAAACAACGGAATGCAACATCACCCTGACGGACATTCAGCAAGGAGAAGTGTCAGCTACCGGAGAACTGCCGTATGCCTGCATCACACAAGTAAGTACCGGCATGAAAGCAGAAATTGAACTGGAAGGATATACAAGCAAGGAATACGGCTATCTGCAAGGAACTGTCACAACCGTTTCTACACGGATAATCAGCCGCAACGGGCACAACTATTTCTGTTTTATACTGTCACTGAAAGAAGTCCCTTTCATGCAGAAAGGCATGAAAGGAAAGGCATCCATCATCTTGTCGGAGAAGACGCTGCTCGGAAGAATATGGGAGTGAACAGCTATGCCTCGCCAAACAAGTCTTCCCGCACAACACCTCGCTTCGCACCCGCGATGAATAAGCGTTAGAAATCTATTACTTGCGCAATCCGTATCTCAAAAAGGAGATTGAGCTACTATTAACGCATCTCCGCCTCCATCTTCTTTATTCTTTCCAGCGTATTGCCTGCCTCCATGGAAGGAAATACCTGGAGCACCCGTTGCAGATAGGTCTTTGCCTTGCTATAGCTATTGGTAAGCACGTCCGACAAACCGTTACGATAACGGGCATATTGCATCCGCGTAGGGGAAGTTATCTTCTTAAAGTCATCATCGAGCTTCTTCCTTTCCTTTTCTGCCTGAAGATAGAAATAATTCCCCAAGAAGATATTTGCCTGCAGGTTATCACCGTCGAGCATCAGCACCTTCTCGTAGGTTTTCAGAGCATCCTTCTCTTTTCCCCGCATCATTTCCATCTCGGCACAAGAAACAAGGGCAGGCACATCTTCGGGATGGCGTTGCAAGAACTCCTTATAGAAGAGATAGGCCTTGTCGTAATTCCGCATTTCCTTGTAATGGGCAGCCAGCTCATTGGCCAAACGGGAAGCTACCACAGTGTTCTTGTCAACATTGGCCAATAGAACATTTCCGCCTGGTCCACACCGGCATCTGCGACTGACGAAACAGACTTACGGCATAATCGTCCTTGCCTTCGGACAACGCTTCGGAAACTTTCTGTAACAATTCACCCGCCGACTGAGCGAAAACTGACAGAGGCAACATCAGAAACAAAGAGAAAAATAAAGTTAAGGATTTCATTTTTAAAGTATATAATAGTTTAACAGCCTGAATCATCTCCATAGAAATTCACCTACAAATTTACACACTTTCACTGCAAACATCAACAAAATATAGTTAATCTTTCCCACTATTTTCCCCTTTTCTGCGTAACTTTGCCAATCTTATGAAATAAGCGTTACCAATGAAGCTCAGAGACAAGCAAATCTTGCAAATAGCACTGCCTTCCATCGTATCAAACATCACCGTTCCTTTGCTCGGACTGATTGATGTAGCCATTGTCGGACACTTAGGCTCACCGGCCTATATCGGAGCCATTGCCGTAGGCGGGATGCTGTTCAACATCATCTACTGGATTTCGGTTTCCTGCGCATGGGGACCAGCGGAATGACTTCACAAGCATACGGAAAACGGGATTTGCCGGAAGTTGTACGCCTATTAGTGCGCTCCGTCGGCATAGGGCTGGCTGTCGCGTCCTGCCTCATAGCATTGCAAGTCCCCATCAGACAAGGCGCATTCCTGCTGATTCATCCTACAGACGAGGTCAAAGAGATGGCAACGCTTTATTTCCACATCTGCATCTGGGGTGCACCGCCATGCTGGGACTATACGGGCTCACGATGGTTCATCGGCATGCAGAATTCACGCATTCCCATGTATATAGCCATCACACAGAATATAGTCAATATCATTGCCAGCCTCTGCCTGGTCTATCTATGCGGAATGAAAGTCGAAGGAGTTGCCCTGGGGACGCTGATAGCCCAGTACGCCGGTTTCCTGATGGGGCTGATGCTCTGGATACGCAATTATGGAAAGTTGCAGAGATACTGGGAAATTAAAAATTATAAATTGGAAATTAAAGGGGAAGAAAGAAAAGGTATCTGGGAGAAGGAGACAATGCTAAAATTCTTCCAAGTGAACAGGGACATTTTTCTGCGCACCCTTTGCCTGGTGGCGGTTACTCTGTTCTTACTTCAGCAGGAGCTTCGCAGGGCGAAATCATTTTGGCTGTCAACACGCTGCTGATGCAGCTCTTCACTTTGTTCTCGTATGTAATGGATGGTTTTGCCTAGCAGCGAGGCCCTGAGCGGCAGATACATAGGCGCACACAACCGGGAAGCCTTTACAGACACCGTCCGACATCTCTTTGGATGGGGAGCGGTAATGGCAGTTCTCTTTACGTTGACCTATGCACTGGGAGGTAATGCCTTCCTCGGGCTATTGACGGATGACAAAGAAGTGATAGCGGTTGCCGACACCTATTTCTACTGGGCGCTTGCCGTTCCTGCCGTTGGTATAGCCGCCTTCATTTGGGACGGCATTTTTATAGGTGCCACAGCCACACGCGGCATGCTGCTGTCCATGACTGCAGCAGCCGTCAGCTTCTTTGTCTTGTATTATGGCCTACATCCCGTCCTGGCAAACCATGCTTTATGGCTTGCCTTCCTCACCTACCTCCTGATGCGGGGAGCGGTGCAGACGGGATTGAGTCGGGGAGTCATCAAAAAAGCATTCCCCAGTGAGAAGTAGTCTATTTATTGCGATTTTAAGCGATGAACATTTCAAGGGGAAAAAGCATTATCTTTGTATCGCTATGATTTATACATAACTCAAGTTTCGCAAGTTCAAGAACTTACGGAATTTAAATACATAATTGTTATGACAGACAAGAATATTGTTCAAGAGACATTTCCCGTATTGGGAATGAGCTGTGCATCATGTGCCGCACGGATAGAAAAGACGCTGAACCGGCAGTCCGGTGTCAAGATAGCAGCCGTAAACTACGCTTCGGCAACGGCAACCGTAGAATATGATCCCAAGAACTGTTCTTCCGAGGCATTGCAGCAAGCCGTGCAGGCCGCTGGATATGACTTGCTGATAAATCGGGACGGCAATACGCTCGAAGAAGCGGAAGAGGCCCACAACAAAAAATTCACTACACTGAAACTCCGCACTGTCTGGGCCGTTATTCTATCCTTACCTGTTGTCATAATAGGTATGTTTTTCATGGATATGCTATGCCAATCCTATCATGTGGACACTATCCACTCCTATTGTATTTTGGCTGGGACGGGGATTCTTCAGCAGTGCCTGGAAACAGTTGAGACATGGCAGCGCCAATATGGATACATTGGTAGCCATCAGCACCGGAACAGCCTATCTGTTCAGTCTGTTCAACATGTTATTTCCGGACTTCTGGCTGTCCAGGGGCATCCACCCGCATGTGTATTTTGAAGCGGCAAGTGTCATCATAGCTTTTATCCTGCTGGGGCGCCTGCTGGAAGAAAAGGCGAAAGGAAACACTTCAACAGCCATCAAGAAGCTGATGGGACTCCAACCCAAGACCGTGACCGTCGTTGGGAATGAGGAACGCATTGTCCCTATTGAGCAGATTCGCCCCGGCGACATCATACTGGTGAAGCCCGGCGAACGGATTGCAGTGGACGGCATCGTGACGGAAGGTTCTTCGTACGTAGACGAAAGTATGCTGAGCGGCGAACCGGTAGCAGTGTCCAAGCAAAAAGATGCCAAAGTCTTCGCAGGTACCATCAACCAGAAGGGGAGTTTCCGCTTCCGTGCAGAGAAAGTCGGCACAGATACACTGCTGGCAAAGATTATACACATGGTGCAAGACGCACAAGGGAGCAAAGCACCGGTACAGCAACTGGTCGACAAGATAGCAGGGATATTCGTACCTACCATTATCGGCATTGCAGTGCTCGCTTTCATCGTATGGATGATGCTGGACGGAACCGGTGGATTCACCCACGGATTATTGGCATTTGTCACAGTGGTTATCATCGCCTGCCCGTGTGCGCTAGGGTTGGCCACTCCTACCGCCATCATGGTAGGCATCGGCAAGGGAGCCGAAAGGGGGATACTGATAAAAGATGCCGAGAGCCTGGAGATTGCCAAAAAGGTAAATACCGTAGTACTCGACAAAACCGGAACCGTAACCGAAGGAAAACCGGTAGTCAGTAAGCTGGTATGGAATACGCCGACAACTACTCCCAATCCAAGCATTTCCTCAAAAGATGTCTTGCCGGACATTTTCTACAGTCTGGAAAAGTTATCGGAACATCCATTGGCAGACGCCGTAGTGAATCACCTCAAGGAATCGGCTTCCATAGACGACATCCAAGATTTCGAAACCATCACCGGAAAAGGTGTAAAAGGACGGACACAAGGCCGGATTTATTTTGTCGGAAACCTGAAACTACTGGAAGAGAACCGGATTGCCATCAGCCGGTCTCTTCGGGAAGAAGCTACCCGACTGACAGCGAAAGCACAAACCGTCATCTGGTTTGCCGACGAAGAAAACGCACTGGCAATAGCCGGAATCACGGACCGGATAAAGGAAACTTCCATTCGTGCCGTCGACGAGCTGCGTGCCACCGGTATCGAAGTCCACATGCTGACCGGAGACAATGAAACCACCGCCCGCGAAATTGCCCGCAAAGCAGGTATTGCGCATTATCAAGCGAGCGTACTGCCGCAGGACAAGGCAGCCTTTATCAGCCGGTTACAAGCAGAAGGACGGAAAGTGGCGATGGTGGGCGATGGCATCAACGACAGCGCCGCCCTTGCCCAAGCCGACTTGAGCATCGCTATGGGCGGAGGTAGTGACATCGCCATGGACGTAGCCAAAATGACCATCATCTCCTCCGATTTGACAAAAATTCCGGAAGCCCTCCGGCTGTCCCGTCTGACAGTCCGGACCATCCGGCAGAATCTGTTCTGGGCGTTTATATACAATATAGTAGGTGTGCCCATTGCAGCCGGAATACTCTATCCCATCAACGCTTCCTGTTGAATCCGATGATAGCCGGCGCAGCATGGCATTCAGCAGTGTCAGTGTGGTGAGCAACAGCTTGCTGCTAAAACGGAAAAAGATACATGAAGGAGAAGAAAACAAAAAGTTGAACCATCAACAGAAACAATCATGAAAAAAGAATTCAAGGTAGAAGGTATGATGTGCAACCATTGCCGCATGCACGTAGAGAAAGCATTAAATAGTATGGAGGGCGTACATGCACCGTAACTCTGAACCCTCCGGTGGCCATCGTAGAGTTTTCAGACGGAGAAAAGACACTCGAAGAATTGCAGAAGGCAGTGACAGAAGAAGCCGGTGACTACACACTGAAGGTATAAGGGTAAAATTCATACGGTTTTCATACAGAAAAGAAAGAGGAAATCAAAGTAAATATCTACTTTGCACGCTAATCTACATATAAAGATATGAATGCAAAAGCTAAAGGATATATTTTGGGTTCTATCGCCGCAGCCTCCTACGGTATGAATCCATTGTTTGCCCTCCCGTTGTACAAAGCCGGCATGGATCCGGACTCCGTACTCTTTTTCAGATACCTTTTTGCCATCCATTGCTGGGCATTATGATAAAAGCGAGAGGGCGGACATTCAAGATACAACGGAAAGAAACATTTCCGCTCATCATCATGGGATTACTCGTAGCCCTCTCCTCACTGACGCTTTTTCTGAGTTATAATTATATGGCCGCCGGCATAGCGTCGACACTGCTGTTCGTCTACCCCATCATGGTGGCTCTTATTATGGCTATGGTCTTCAAAGAGAAGCTGGCACTGCAAACCATCGTCTGCATGCTGCTTGCACTGGGAGGCATCGGGCTGCTCTATAAAAGTGAGGACGGCAGTACGCTGAGCCTGATAGGGACATTGCTGGTTTTCGCTTCCTCCTTTCCTACGCCATATACATCGTGGGCATCAACCAGACGTCATTGAAAATGTAGCTACACTCAAAGTCACCTTCTATGTCCTTCTCTTCGGCTTATCGCTCTTCGTAGCACGCCTGCTCTATTCCGGAGTACTGAACACACCGGACGAGTGGTATCTGTGGGGCAATTTGCTTGCACTGGCTGTCTTTCCCACCGCCATATCCTTCCTCTGCACTACTGGAGCCATCCAATACATCGGCTCCACCCCGACCGCTATTCTCGGTGCATTGGAACCCGTGACAGCCATCTTCTTCGGAATAGCTGTCTTTGGAGAAAGCTTGACTGTCAGAGAAAGCATCGGACTGGTGATGATTATTGTAGCCGTAACGCTCGTCATCGCAGGGGGAAACATTACAGGCCAACTGGTTCGTTTCAGGAAACTGTTTCCAAGACTCCCGATAAAGAGCAAGAAAAACAACTAATTCTATAAACCATCATCAACCATGAAAAAAATCTCTACCTGCTTTTAGTTCTGTTATTCCCTATCGGCCTACAAGCTCAGTCCGAGGTGATCGTACTCCGTCCGGATGAAGACAAAGCCGAAGTGAACGAAGCTGAATATACCAAAATTTTCCTGGCTGGAACCATTGACATGGGCAAGAGCATAGACTGGCAAAAGGCAACCTGCGACTGGTTCCGAGCACGTCCCGAAGGCAAATATCTCCTATACAACCCCCGAAGGGACAAGGGGTTGAGCGGTGAAATGTCCGACTTGAACATCAAGTGAACTGGGAACTGGAACATCTGGAAAAAGCCGACCTGATAATCATGAATATCCTGGCAAGCAGTAAGTCTCCCATCACTCTGCTGGAGATGGGGCTGCACATGCGTTCCGGCAAACTGCACGTCATCTGCGAGCCCGGCTTCTACCGCTACGACAATGTGCGAATTACTTGTAACCATTATGGTATTCCGTTATATCACAGCATGGACGAGTTCCTAAAGACAATACGTTAGGCAACTATCCTACCTCATTCTGCAGCACTTTTCAGTTTTATTCTTTATCTTTGCTGCAAAGAAATATAACAAACTATATATTATGACAACCTATAAAAGAATCTTATTGAAGCTCAGCGGCGAGAGCCTGATGGGTGAAAAGCAATACGGCATTGACGAAAAACGCCTTGCCGAGTACGCAGCTCAAATCAAAGAAATCCACGAATTGGGAGTACAAATAGGCATCGTGATAGGCGGTGGAAACATTTTTCGCGGATTGAACGGTGCCCACAAAGGATTCGACCGCGTGAAAGGCGACCAGATGGGAATGCTGGCAACCGTCATCAACAGCCTTGCCCTCAGTTCAGCTCTGGCAGCTACCGGCGTGAAGGTCCGCGTGCTGACTGCCGTACGTATGGAACCCATCGGTGAATTCTACAATAAATGGCGTGCCATCGAATGTATGGAAGCAGGCGAAGTAGTCATCATGTCCGCCGGTACAGGCAATCCGTTCTTCACTACCGATACCGGTTCCAGTCTGCGCGGCATCGAGATTGAGGCAGATGTCATGTTGAAAGGTACCCGTGTGGATGGCATCTATACCACCGATCCGGAGAAGGACCCGACAGCCACGAAATTCCACGACATCACTTACGACGAAGTACTGAAGCGCGGTCTGAAAGTGATGGACCTCACCGCCACCTGCATGTGCAAGGAGAACAACCTACCCATCATCGTTTTTGACATGGATACAGTGGGGAATCTGAAAAGAGTGATGCAAGGAGAAGAAATCGGTACACTGGTACATAATTGAATTAAAAACGGAAAACGAAGAATTGAGAATAAAAAAATGAATGTTATTTAATTCTTAATTCTCAATTCCCGATTTAATAATTATATTTGCAAAGTTTCAAATTAAAGCTATTCCAAAAACGAAAATAATATGAGAGACGTAAAAGACATCTTAGACGAAGCGCAAGAAGTATGGACATGGCCATCATGTATCTGGACGAGGCATTGGCTCATATCCGCGCCGGAAAAGCTGATATCCGTTTGCTGGATGGTATCCGTGTGGATTCTTACGGAAGTATGGTTCCTATCAACAATGTGGCAGCCGTAACCACTCCGGACGCACGCAGCATTGCCATCAAGCCATGGGATAAGAGCATGTTCCGCGTCATTGAAAAGGCCATCATTGACTCCAGTCTCGGCATCATGCCCGAAAACAACGGTGAAATTATCCGTATCGGCATCCCACCGCTGACGGAAGAACGCCGGAAGCAGCTTGCCAAACAATGCAAGGGAGAAGGAGAAACAGCCAAAGTAAGTGTACGTAATGCACGCCGTGATGCCATCGACGCCTTGAAGAAATCCGTAAAGGACGGACTGGCAGAAGACGCCCAGAAGGGCGGTGAAGAAAAGCTGCAGAAGATTCACGACAAGTTCATCAAGCGGATTGATGACATGCTGGCTGCAAAGGATAAAGAAATCATGACCGTTTAATGAATTGATAATTGATGATTGACAGTTGATAATTATCATGTGTAATAATACCTATAGTTAATTATCCAGCAATCAATTATCAATTATCAATTATCAATTATCAATTATCAATTATTTTGAGGGGACTCGTTATAAAAAATACCGGAAGCTGGTACTTGGTACGGACTGACGACGGAAGGGAGATTGAATGTAAAATCAAAGGGAACTTCCGGTTGAAAGGCATACGAAGCACCAATCCCGTGGCTGTAGGCGATTACGTGAACATCATACTGAACCAAGAAGGTACGGCCTTTATCAGCGAGATAGAGGACCGGAAGAATTACATCATCCGCCGTGCTCCAACCTTTCCAAGCAATCACATATTCTTGCCGCCAACCTCGACCAGTGCATGCTCATAGTGACGGTGAACTATCCCGAAACCTCCACCACATTTATAGACCGTTTTCTCGCCTCTGCCGAGGCATACCGTGTTCCCGTCAAGATTATATTCAACAAGTGGATGCCTACAACGAAGAGGAACTGCACTATCTGAACAGTCTCATCAACCTTTATACCACCATCGGTTATCCATGTTTCAAGGTTTCTGCCAAAAAAGGGGAAGGCATCGATATTATCGAGGAAGAGCTCAAAGGACGTATAACCCTCTTTTCCGGACATTCCGGAGTAGGGAAATCGACACTCATCAACAATACTGACCCGATATACGAGATTAAAACCGGATGA
>ENA-OQDF01000126-OQDF01000126.1-human-gut-metagenome-genome-assembly--contig:-NODE-126-length-26963-cov-2.369914_pt1 | contig 26963 bp, 36 predicted proteins | sample MGYA00242769_ERZ504597 | MGnify/ENA primary metagenome ERZ504597 (study PRJEB26092, sample SAMD00036305) | human gut metagenome | host: Homo sapiens | study: EMG produced TPA metagenomics assembly of...
GACACCTTAGACACTTATCATAACGTTCACTTGAAGAATTCGCCAGATATCTGCGATTTACATATCCGGATTTCTTGAGTCGTGATGCATATACATACCAGTAGGTGCTTCCACTGGAATCTGTCACATCAACGGTATCACCTGTATAAAGCTTACCGATTTCATTCTTGTCATCATAAGCCTTTGCATTACGAAGTGCCAGATAGCCATCCGCTACTGTAACTGTGTAGGAAGTGGTGGCCGCCCATCCTGTCTGCACCGTCATCGGCATAGCAAGTGCAAGTGCGATCACACATGTGAAAATACGTTTCAGGACTCCTGACCTCTGCATTGTGGAAAATCTCTTCTTCATAATGTTGCCCTCCTTTGTATTTAGTTTTTGCTCCCCGTGACAAGTCTTCGAGTAAATACGACACCGAACCGTTCTTGTCAAATTTTTTATTATAGTTTATCATATAGGAAACAACTTTTTGTAAAATAAAATTTCTCGGGAGGATATATATTCATGCGCAAACTATTATCTGTTTTTCTTGCCGGATGTCTGCTTTTACTGCTTCCTGCCACGATCTGGGCTTCTGCGGAAACCACCTATGAAAGCGAACAGGGACAGGCCATGATCAAGGCTCCATCTTCGGCTTCTCCAAATGCTTCTGCCAATACTGAAGCCGATGTCGATTCTTCAGATGACTCCGAAGGTACTTTGAGTCCTTCCGGTTCTTCCTCAGGCATGGACTGGTCTGCCGCAAACACGGCTTCAACTCCGTCTTCCGCTTCCAGACAGTTTACCGTCTGTATTGATCCGGGACATCAGGGAAGCTGGGTAGACATGAGTGCACAGGAACCTATGGCTCCAGGTTCATCTCAGACCAAAAATAAAGCTACGACCGGTACTGCCGGTAACTACTCCAAGGTTCCGGAATATGAAGTCAACCTTGAAGTTTCTCTTGTCCTTGAAAAAGAACTGACTTCTCGTGGGTACAAGGTTGTCATGACCCGCGAGGATAACGACAAGGCCATCAGCAACAAAGAACGTGCAGAATTCGCCACAGAATCCGGCGCCGATATCACGGTCCGCATTCATGCAAACAGTGACAACAGTGCTTCTGCTGCCGGTGCTCTTACCATGGCCCCAACCAGTTCCAATCAGTATCTGGACAAGGAACTCATCGAAAAAAGTAATACGCTTGCATCCTGTATCATCGACAGTTACTGCAATGCCACCGGACTTGCAAACAAAGGCGTCATCTCTGCCGACAATATGACTGGTACCAACTGGAGTACAGTTCCGGTTGCCATCCTCGAAATGGGATTTATGAGTAACCAGAATGATGATCTTTACATTACCAATTCCGCAAATCACGAAACTATGGCAAGGGGAATTGCCGATGGAATCGATGCATATTTCAATACTGTCGAACCGGCTATTACTACTGTCGGAGAACACCTCGCCGATCTCACCTCACAGCTGGAAAAGAACTATACTGATCCGCTTGAACAACAGGGAGAACTCTGGGCAATCGCAGCTATGGATCTGAAGACGCAGGCCTACAGCACAGTCAATGCCGAACAGTCCATGCAGTCTGCCAGTGTTATCAAAGCATTTATCATGGCCGCTGTTTATGACAAACTGATATATCCAGATGAAGGAACTACGGTTTCATCCGATTATGAAAGTACTCTGAAACCTCTCCTCACCAGTATGATCACAGTCAGTGACAATGACTCTGCCAACGAACTGGTCCGCAAGCTCGGTGGAGGCGATTTTCAGACAGGAGCTGCTATTGTCAATGAGTTCTGTCAGGAGCGGAACTACACCTCCACGCATCTTGGCCGCGAGTTCCTGGCTTCTGATCCAACCGATGACAATTACACAAGTGCTTCCGACTGCTGCCGACTGCTCTCTGATATTTACAACAGTTCTCTGGTAAACGCAGAAGCATCTGCCGAAATGCTTGCGCTCCTTACGAGCCAGACAAAGACAGCCAAGATTCCGGCAGGTGTTCCTTCCGGCACCGCAACTGCCAACAAAACCGGAGAACTTGCAGATTCCGGAAAACTCGGTGTTGTCGAAAACGATATTGCCATTGTCTTTGACAAAGAGCATCCATATGTGCTCTGTGTACTCTCCAATAATATCAAGAATAATTCCAGTGCACAGAATACGATCAAAAAAATCTCTGCAGGTGTCTATACATATATGACCACAAAACAAAAGTAATTTCTCACAGCAACAAAAAAGGAACAGACCTTTGGATTATTCCATTGCCTGTTCCTTTTCCCCGTATTTCTTTATTCTTCTGTCTTTCCTGCGGTTTCTTTTTCTTTCATTCTGGAAAAGACCATCTCATATCCGTCATTTCCGTAGTTGAGAGAACGGTTCACACGGCTGATCGTCGCGGTGGAAGCACCGGTCTTCTCTGAAATATCCAGATATGTGCGTTTGTCTGTCAGCATCTTTGCAACTTCAAAACGCTGTGACAGAGAAAGAAGTTCATTGATCGTACATACATCCTCAAAAAACGTATAGCACTCTTCCTTATTCTTCAGACAAAGGATTGCTTCAAATAGATGGTCAACCTCTTCTGTTCTGATTTTTTTACCCATAACCCTGCTCCTTTAGTTACATTCATTATATGTTCTGTTTCATATACATGGTATTTTAACACTTTAACATGTGAAAAGCAAGTGCTAATTTAGTGCATTACCAGTGATCAACATGTCACATTATCTTTCATTTTCCTTTATTTATTCCTGTTTACAGCAACTTGAATTTGTTCTCATATCAAGTATACTTAGAACAAATGTACGTACTGAAAAGGCAACGTATTCAAGAATGCCATTTTTCAGTACATATCCAACTGATCATAGAATGGAGCATCTGCTATGGATTTATTTGAATATGCAAAATCAAAAACGCTAGACCGCGAATCTCCACTGGCTTCCCGGCTTCGTCCGACTACGCTGGATGAAGTCGTTGGGCAGGAGCACATCGTTGGCAAAGATAAATTACTGTACCGTGCGATCAAAGCTGACAAGCTGACTTCTGTTATTTTCTATGGACCTCCCGGAACCGGAAAGACTACCCTTGCCAAGGTAATCGCAAATACTACCAGTGCAAGTTTTACCCAGATCAATGCGACAGTCGCCGGTAAGAAAGACATGGAAGAAGTCGTAAAAGAGGCACAGGACCGTCTTGGCATGTATGGCAAAAAAACGATTCTTTTCATTGATGAGATTCACCGTTTCAACAAAGGCCAGCAGGATTACCTGCTTCCATTTGTGGAGGACGGTACGATCATTCTGATCGGTGCAACTACTGAAAATCCTTATTTCGAAGTAAATGGAGCTCTCCTTTCCCGCTCCATCATTTTTGAACTGAAACCTCTCAGTAATGAAAATATCCGCACGCTGATCCTCAGAGCCGTAAATGACTGCGATAAAGGCATGGGAAATTATGGCGCCGTAATTGATGACGATGCCCTGGAATTTCTGGCTGATATGGCAGGCGGTGATGCCCGCAGTGCCCTGAATGCGGTAGAACTTGGTATCCTTACTACCCCCAAAAGCGAAGATGGTTCTATTCATCTGACACTGGATGTTGCGTCTGAATGTATTCAGAAACGAGTCATCAAGTACGACAAAAAAGGCGACAATCACTACGATATCATATCCGCCTTTATCAAAAGTATGCGTGGTTCCGATCCTGATGCAGCAGTCTACTATCTTGCCAAGATGCTCTACGCCGGAGAAGATGTCAAATTCATCGCCCGACGTATCATGATCCTCGCCTCAGAGGATATCGGAAATGCAGATCCACAGGCATTGCAGGTCGCCGTTGCTGCCGCACAGGCTGTTGAACGTGTCGCATGCCGGAATCACAGATCATCCTTCTCAGGCAGTCACTTATATGGCATGTGCTCCAAAGAGTAATGCCGCTGTCAATGCCATTTTTGCCGCCATGGATTCTGTGAAACACACACAGACAACTGTTCCGGTTCACCTGCAGGATGCTCACTACGGCGGTCATGAAAAGCTCGGCAAGGGAATTGGATATAAATATGCTCATGACTATCCAGATCATTATGTTAATCAGCAATATCTTCCTTCTGAGATTGAAGGTTCTCATTTCTATGAACCAGGTGATCTTGGCTACGAAAAAACGATAAAAGAATATTTACAAAAGATAAAAGAGAGAACTGATTAAATCAGTTCTCCCATCAGCATTCCATAAATATCCTGTGATTTCTTAGCCCAGCTGTGGCACATCGCCTGTGCAGCTTCCCTGCTTGGTGCTGCCAGTGTCAGATCCAGCACTGTCGTATCTTTTTCAATGATCTGGCAGCGCACTGCATAATTTCCCTGTGGTGTCGTATAATAATCTGCCGGTGTCAGGATGCGTTCCTGCACCTGTCCGCCATGCGTCTGCAGATAATCTTTTACTTCGTTCTTAATCTCACCCGACAGTTCTTTTTCAAAATAAGAAAGTGTCTTTTTTCCCTCTTCCGTAATCTCATAATAGGAACTGTTGGAAATTGTTCGCTTTCTCAGAAGCTCTGTTTCTACCAGTTCAGAAGTACTTTCTGAAGCTGAAAATAATCTGTGTAATCTCTGTCCAGTATAAATTCTGAAATCTGAGAATTTGTCAGTGTTTCTTTTGAATGTTTCGCCATATATAAAACGATCAGTTTATAAGTTGTAAATGGTTCTGCCATTTCAATCACCTCTTTCTCACACAAGTCAGGCTTCTCGCTTCTTATTGCAGCTGTTTGCCCTGCCAGCTGTTACGAACCTTCATTTCGTGATGAAGAAGATTCAGAACTTCCCGCTTCCGGCTTGCCCACAATGGTGCGATAAGCAGCTTCTCCGGTCCATCTCCCGTCATTCTGTGAATAACGATTGAAGGATCCAGATATTCCAGACAATCTATCAGTAAATTCAGATATTCTTCTCTTTCGTAGACCCGGAATTTCCCGGCCAGGTAATCCTCTGCCAGATCGGTTCCCTTCAGCACATGCAGAAGCTGCAGTTTAATTCCCTGAATATCCTGTCCATTCAGATACTGCATTGTCTCCAGAATGTCTTTTTCTGATTCTCCCGGCAGTCCCAGTATCGTATGCACGATCACCTCAATCTGGCGCTTCCGTAAATTCTGTACTGCATCTTCAAAACAGGAAAGAGGATATCCTCGTCGAATATAGGCAGCGGTACGCTCATGCATCGTCTGAAGTCCAAGTTCTACCCATACCGGTTTCCTCTGGTTCAGTTCATTCAGGAGATCCAGTACATCCTCGCCAAGACAATCCGGTCTCGTTCCGATGGATAATGCGACCACTGACGGATGCGCAAGCGCTTCTGTAAAGATTTTCCGCAGGTATTCCACCGGTGCATACGTATTGGTATATGCCTGAAAATAAGCAATATATTTATGGATCGGCCGCTTTGCAGAAAGCAATGCGATCTGACTGTCGATCTGCTCTGTTACCGACAGCTCCGCATCTGCTGCAAAATCCCCACTTCCACCGGCACTGCAGAAAATACAGCCTCTGCTGCCAAGCTTACCATCCCGGTTGGGACAGGACATTCCTCCGTTCAGAGTCACCTTATAAACTTTTTCTCCGAACCTTTCCCTAAGCATATGATCCAGCGAATGATACGGCTTTCCATTCCAGTTCTTCTGCTGTGTCACCGCATCTGTATTCATACTTCTGTGCCTTCGCTTTTCTGTTCTTCATTTTCTTCCTTCGGCATATAAAGATCAAATATTTTTACAAGGAAGAAGGAATTACAGTACGCGATCACTCCGAATCCCATGACCAGAAACAGAACAAACAACGTGGACTGTATCTGATAAGAGCCTATAAATAACAACAGCAGCGGACAAAGTCCGATCAGTACCATGACAACTGTATACGGAAGATGGCGGATTGCCATGAACAGTGCATTTTTGATCGTATTACGGATCGTATTGTAAAACCTGGCAAGAATCGGATAAACATATAAAAGCAGTACATAATATATGATCACAAATGCCATAAAGATTACATGAAAAATCTGACCGGCACTTCCAGGCATATTTTTGCAACATTCAGATCCAGATAAGAACCGCACCAACGGCGATCATGATCAGATTAATAATTGTCGCCTGTTTGAAATTATCTTTAAAAGATTTAAAAAAGCTCCGAACAATATAAGCTTCCTCATTCCGGACCATCTTCAGTGTCACATAATACATAGCCGTAATAGATGCTCCGGCAGTAACGATCGGAATACAGCAGACCAGACAGATAATATTCAGGATACAAAGATCTGCCACCTTATTCATAAATGTAAAAAACTTATTGTCCATACTGAAAAAACGTCCCATATGCACAGCTCCTTTGTTTTCCGGTACTGATACCCCAGTAATCCTCTGTGTGTCAGCCTCTGTCTTACAGTATAACGAAAATCCCGCGAAAAAGCAATCAAAACCCAAACGGTTGTTTTCTTATGTGTTACTATGTGCAGCATCCTGTTCTGGATTTTACGGCAGGATCAACTGGTCTACTGTCACCAGTTGATATCCCTGCGCCTTCAGATCATCAGCAACCTGCAGTGCAGCTTCGACAGAAGTATCATATTCATCATGCATCAGAATGATTGCACCATCCTCAATCTGTTCCTTCACGGTACGGACAATCTTTTCTGTGTTCTTCACTTTCCAGTCCAGTGTATCGATCGTCCAGAATACAGGAAGCATCTCCACACATAGTTCCAGATTTTTCTTCCAGGCACCAAACGGCGGGCGCAGGTACAGTGGATAAACACCTGTTGTCTCATAGATCAGATTATTTGTTTTCAGGATTTCTTCCCTTGCCTTCGTCTCATTCAGTTTATCCAGCTGTACATGATGATAAGTATGGTTTCCTACCAGATGCCCTTCTTTCTGCATCCGTTCTACAAGCTCCGGATACTGTTCAACCTTCTCTCCAAGAAGAAAAAAAGAAGCTCTGACATTCCGCTCTTTCAGACCATCCAGAAGAAGTGGTGTATATCTGATATCCGGTCCGTCGTCAAATGTCAGTGCCGCCTGCGGATGCTTCCATTCTTTCACAGCTATTTCCGTAACTGATGTTTTTTGTGCCTGGGCCTGCATGGATTGCTCCACCAGCCGCATCATCCCCGGACCTGCTATATTTCAGCCAGGATTCTGCCTGAAATACGGTGTGAGTCCATACTTTACTCGCACCGCAGTTATGATCAGTACGATCACCAATATCCCAATTCCTGCTTTTCTTTTTTCATATTCCGGTTTCAAATCCCAGACATAACTATCCTTCTGTTCAGTATATGAGTGGCAGAAAAAAAGCACCGGGGCTCGTAAAAAGCCTCAGTGCTCTGTAATGATCCTGTATTTTATTTACCAAGCATGATCTTCAGCTGTGTTTCAATTGCATCCACACATTTGTCAAATCCGAGTTTTCCACTGTTCAGACAGAGATCATAATTCGTGGCATCACTCCACTGACCACCTGCAAATTTACGATAATAATCCTGTTTACGCTTATCATCTTTGAGAAGGAATTTCTCGACATCCTCTCTTGATCCGGAGATCTTCTGAGATGCCTGCTCTACACGGAACTCCCATGGTGCATGAATGAATACACGCAATGTATTCGGTCTGTCCTTGAAAACATAATTGACACATCGTCCGACAATTACATAGGATTCTTTTTCTGCAAGATCATTAACAACTTTTGCCTGATAATTAAACAAATTTTCATCAGAAATAAAATCTTTATTTCCCGGAAGGACCAGATCCCCTTTATAAATGCTGCTCTTATTTCCGAACAGAGATGATTTGATCTTATCTCCTGCTTCAATTTTTCCAAAGAGATTTACATCAATCCCACTTTCATCAGATGCCATATGAATGATCTGTTTATCATAAAAAGAGATTCCCAGACGTTCTGCCAGCATCTTTCCTACGGTACGTCCACCGCTTCCATACTGTCTTGCAATTGTGATCACTACATGATCCATATTAATTTCCTCCCTACTCGCCCAGATATGCTTTCTGGACGGGATTCATCATGAAGCAGATCATCTGCTTTTCCTTCCAGAGTGATACTTCCTGTCTCGAGAACGTATGCTCTGTCTGCGATAGAAGTGCTTTCTTCGCATTCTGCTCAACAAGCAGAACCGTTGTTCCACTCTCACTTACTTCTTTGATAATATCAAAGATCTCATTTACAAAGATCGGTGACAGACCCATTGATGGCTCATCCATAAGGATGATCCTCGGTTTGCTCATCAGCGCACGTCCCATGGCAAGCATCTGCTGCTCCCCACCGGAAAGTGTACCCGCACGCTGGCCGGTACGCTCTTTCAGACGTGGAAATCTTTTGTATACCATCTCAAGGCTCTGAGCGATCTCATTTTTATCTTTTCTTGTATAAGCTCCCATCAGAAGGTTTTCGTATACGGACATATCTGCAAATACACGTCTTCCCTCCGGCACATGAGCATCCCCATCTCAACGATCTTGTGGGCCGGTGTCTTTGTCAGGTCTTTTCCTTCAAAAACAATGCTTCCTGCTTTTGCCGGAATAATTCCTGTCAGAGTCTGCAGGGTAGTTGTTTACCTGCACCATTGCACCGATCAGAGCAATGACCTCTCCCTTCTCTACACGAAAGGAAATCCCTTTTAATGCCTGGATAACACCATAATAAACCTGGAGATCTTTTACTTCCAACATTGACATTTGATTTTCCTCCTATTCTCCCAGATATGCGGTGATAACTGTCGGATCCTTCAGGACTTTGGATGTCTCACCCTGCGCAAGCACCTGTCCGAAGTTCAGTACAGTCAGTTCTTCGCAGATACCGCCAACCAGCTTCATATCATGTTCGATCAGAAGAGTTGTCATATCAAAATGTTCCTGCACAAAACGGATAGTGTCCATCAGTTCCTGTGTTTCATTCGGATTCATACCGGCTGCCGGCTCGTCGAGAAGAAGAAGCTTCGGATCTGTTGCCAGTGCTCTGGCAATCTCAAGTTTACGCTGTTTACCATATGGAAGGTTTCCTGCAAGGGTCTGCGCTTCCTTATCAAGATCGAATACCTTCAGGATCTCCATTGCTTTTTCATTCATTTCTTTCTCGACTTTGTGATACTTCGGAAGTCTCAGAATTCCGGTCAGTGTGGAATAGGAATGGTGATTATGCAGTCCTACTTTAACGTTGTCAAGAACCGTCATTTCTTTAAACAGACGAATATTCTGGAAGGTTCGCGCTATACCTGCTTTGTTGATCTCAATCGTGCTCTTTCCTGTGATGTCCTGTCCATCCAGTTTGATAATACCCTCTGTCGGTTTGTAAACGCCTGTAAGAAGGTTAAAAATTGTTGTTTTTCCTGCACCATTCGGTCCGATCAGGCCATACAGCTGACCCTTTTCGATAGATACATTGAATCCGTCAACTGCGCGAAGACCGCCGAACTGAATAGCCAGATGATTTACCTCTAACATTGCCATAGTTAAGCTGCCTCCTTTTTCTTTGCTGTTCCTTTGAATTTTTCAACCATACGCGCTCTCCAGTTTCTTGCTGCAGGAGCCCAGTTAAAGAGCATCATAACAATCAGTACAATTGCATAGATCAGCATACGGTAATTCGCAAACCCACGAAGCAGTTCCGGAAGTGCATACAGAATAACTGTTGCAATAATGGAGCCGCGAAGATTTCCAATACCACCAAGCACAACATATACCAGAATCAGAATAGACATATTATAATCAAATCCTGAAACCTTCAGCATGGAAAGATTATGTGCATAAAGCACACCTGCCACTCCGGCAAGAGCTGCTGAAACTGTAAATGCAAGAAGTTTGAATTTTGTAACATCAATACCTACCGATTCTGCTGCAATACGGTTATCTCTTGTTGCTGTGATCGCACGTCCGCTTCTGGAATTTACCAGATTCTGTACGATAAATAATGTCAGAAGGACAAGCACAATTCCAATCGGGAAGAAATAATGCTTTACATCTTTATAAAGTGCACCTGTTCCTGAAATACCAAGTGCGCCCTTCAGGATCTGTTTACCACCTGTTCCAAGCTTGAGAGCTGCGGAACTTGTAGCTACGTGAAGGCCACTGTCATCAATTCCAACATAGAGGATATTGATCAGGTTTTTAATAATCTCACCAAAAGCCAGTGTTACAATAGCCAGATAGTCGCCACGGAGTCTGAGTACCGGAATACCGATAATGACACCAAATACAGCTGCCACCGCTGCACCAACCAGAATCGCAAGAATAAATCTCGGAACCTGCGGGATATCACTGGCAATATGAGAAAACAATGCACTGGAATATGCACCTACACACATAAAGCCTGCATGGCCAAGACTAAGCTCGCCTGAAAATCCTACGACCAGATTCAGGGAGATTGATGCAATCGTGTATACACACAATGGAACCATAAGTCCCTTCAGAAGGTTTGAAAGATTTCCTGTAGCTGAAAGTATTTCAACGATGACAAACAGGACTAATACCAGTCCATAATTGATCAGATTGTTTTTGGTTGTTTTGTTCATATTCTTCATATCGTCCACCCCTTATACTTCTCCTGGATGTTCTTGCCGAACAATCCGGTAGGTTTTACAAGAAGTACCACGATCAGAACTGCAAAGCAGATAGCATCTGCAACCTGTGAAGAGATGTAAGCCTTGCCGAAGATCTCAATCACACCAAGGAGGATTCCACCGACCATTGCTCCTGGAATAGATCCGATACCACCAAATACAGCTGCTACGAAAGCTTTGATACCAGGCATGGCACCTGTATATGGTGTCAGAGTCGGATATGTCTGACAGAGCAGAAGACCTGCGATCGCAGCAAGTCCTGAACCAATAGCAAATGTCAGGGAAATCGTTGCATTGACATTAACTCCCATAAGCTGTGCGGCATCACGGTCTTCTGAGACTGCCAGCATTGCACGGCCAGGTTTTGTCTTTTTAACAAAAAGAGTAAGTCCTACCATGATCACAACACATGCAAGAATTGTTACAATCGTAATACCTTTGATCGTAAGTTCTCCATTAAACAGTGTAACGGATGGTACATCCACAACTGTTACGAAACTCTTTGCATCTGCACCAAAGATCAACAGTGCAAGGTTCTGCAGAAGATAACTGACACCGATCGCAGTGATCAGTACGGCCAGGTTGGAAGATGCTTTACGAAGCGGGCTGTATGCAACCTTCTCAATCACAACACCAAGAACTGTACAGAATATTACTGAAAGCCCTACGGCCAGAACCGGAGACATTCCTCCTCTTGTAACAGCGGTAAGTATCACATACGCACCTACATGATAACGTCACCATGGGCAAAATTAAGCATTTTGGCGATACCATACACCATCGTATATCCAAGTGCGATGATCGCATAGATGCTGCCCAGGCTTATTCCATCTTTTAAATATGATAAAAAACTCATAGTGCACCTCTTTAATAATATGTCATATTAGCGCAAGAAAGGGGACGGCCCTGTGATAACAGGAAGCGTCCCCCGTCCTCTGAATTTCAGTATCTGACTGCTTACTGCATTTCTACGTAAGCGCCGTCTTTGATCTCAAAGCTTTTGGCTCTTTGTCACATTCACCATCTTCTGTCCATTTAGCTTTACCTGTCAGACCATCAAGCTCGATGTTCAGCATGGATGCAGACATTGCTGCGCTGATATCTTCGTTGGACATATCCGGTGTAATTCCTGCATCGTTTGCTGCAAGCTGCATAGCATAGATTACATCATATGCATCTGCTGCGAACTGGTTCGGAACTTCATCTTTGTTTGCTGCTTCATAAGCATCTACAAATGCTTTGGATTTTTCATCATCAGATGTAGCTGAGAATGGTGTCAGAAGCATAACGCCTTCTGCAAGTGAAGTATCAAAGTTTTCTACTCCAAGGATACCGTCCATACCATCTACACCGAATTTCTTCATATCATCCATTCCAGCGTCATGTGCCTGCTGAAGAATCAGAGCGTTGTCTGAATAGTAGTTAGGAAGGAACAGGAGCTCTGCTCCACTGTCTTTGATCTTTTTAAGCTGTACAGAGAAGTCTGTATTGCTGTCTGCTGTGTAAGCTTCGTCAGCTACAACTTCAAGTCCGTTATCCTCAGCTGCTGCAACAAATGCATCATTAACACCTGAGTTGTAATCTGCGGAAGAATCATAAAGAACTGCTACCTTTGTTGCCAGCTTATGTTTACCGATAAATTCAGCAGATTTTGTTCCCTGTGCCGGGTCTGTAAAGCACATACGGAATTCATTGCTTCCGGAGGTGATACAATCAACTGCTGTACCAGATGGTGTAAAGAGGAATGTGCTCTCTGCTGCTTCGGCACCAACTGCAATACATGCACCAGATGTTACTGTACCACAAAGCATCTGCATTCCTTTGTCGAGAAGGTCATTGTATGCATTGACTGCTTTTTCCGGGTCTCCCTGGTCATCTCCTGCAGCAAGAACTTCAACATTATATCCGTTGAATCCGCCGTTTGCATTTACTTCTTCAGCTGCAAGCTGTACTGCATGATATACACCAAGTCCATACTGTGCATAATCTCCTGTCATCGGTCCAATAACACCAATCTTAAATGTCTCCGCTTCATCTGCAAATACTGCTGTTGGCATCATTGCTGCTGTCATAGCTACTGCTGCTGTTACTGCAAGTACTCTCTTCATATTTTTCATAATAAGATCCTCCTATCTTATATTAGCTCTGCGTCGCTTTCACTCGCTAAAGCTTTAATGTATTTGATTATAGCATTCAGTTTCTACGATTGCAAGCAAAAATTTTAGATTTATTTAATATTTTGTATTTTTCTCAAGAACTCTTGTTGTCTTTGAGCGGACATTGAGTTCAAAAAAGACCGTGGTTCAATATCGAACTCCACGGCCCCATAATCTTATTACTTATGCTACTGCTTTTTTAGCGATTTCAGCAAGTGCTGCAAATCCTTCTGCATCGTTTACTGCAAGTTCAGCAAGCATCTTTCTGTTGATATCGATGTTTGCAACTTTAAGTCCGTGCATCATTTTGCTGTAGGAAAGTCCGTTCATTCTTGCTGCTGCATTGATACGAGCGATCCAGAGCTGTCTGAACTGACGTTTTTTCTGTTTACGTCCTGCATAGGAGCTTGCAAGTGCTCTCATAACAGACTGTTTTGCTACTCTATACTGTTTGGAACGGGCTCCTCTGTAACCCTTTGCCAGTTTTAATGTACGGTTATGTCTTTTCTTTGCGTTTAATCCGCCTTTAATTCTTGCCATTTCTTATTTCCTCCTGTTCGTCTTCCAATATCATCTGCTGCTTATTATTATAAATAAGGCAGTGCTTTCTTAATGTTCTTAAGGTTTGTAGAATCAACAACAGTAGCTTTTCTCAGATTTCTCTTTCTCTTCTGAGATTTCTTTGTTAAGATATGGCTCTTATAAGCTTTTATTTCTCATGATTTTTCCGGTTCCGGTTTTTTTGAAACGTTTTGCTGCTGCTCTACAAGTTTTAATCTTAGGCATAATTATTTCCTCCTTAATTCGTGGTACTGTTTTTTATTTCTTATTATCAAGAACACGTGCCAAAACACGCTGTCTGTGATAACTGCTTAACGCTTTTCGCTGAGAAACATTGTCATGCTTCTGCCTTCAATCTTAGGGGCTTTCTCAACAACTGCCACATCTGCAAGAAGTTCTGCAAAATCATCAAGTACATGTTTGCTGCTTGCCATATGTGCCATTTCTCTTCCACGGAAACGTAATGTAACCTTGACACGGTCTCCTTTAGAAAGAAATTTTCTTGCTGCATTGACCTTCGTCTTCAGGTCATTTGTATCAATGTTTGGAGAAAGACGTACTTCCTTGATGTCAATTGTCTTCTGTTTTTTCTTAGCTTCTTTTTCCTTACGGGAGAGCTCATAACGATACTTGCCGTAGTCGATAATCTTACAAACCGGCGGCTTTGCCTGCGGTGCGATTTTAACAAGATCAAGTCCGGCTTCCTGAGCCTTTGCAAATGCTTCTCTTGAAGAAACGATTCCAAGCTGTGCTCCATCCGGTCCGATCAAACGTACCTCTTTGTCTCTGATCTGTTCGTTAATCATTAAATTGCTAATTGTAGTACACCTCCATACATTTAAATAAATGATAAACCTGAATCTCTCAGCTACTGTATAGGAACAGTAACTCCACCCTGTCTTATGAAAACAAAAAAGAGTATGGACAGTTTCCACACTCTGCTATATCCAGGGATAACCAAAATGAAATCTCTTTTTTCATTTTTATCTCTGTGCATTCCCCCGATCTCTGTAGATCAGCCTGCTGCGATATATCAACCTGAGCCGCATTATATGCGCTGAGGTGAGAGTGAAACTCTGCTTTGTTTTCCACGTACTTTAAAAAGATATCATGTCTTTTATATAATGTCAAGTTATTTTTTATACATATTTTTATTTTTTCAGCGCATACTATTCCTGCATGACGTTTGCTGTTATGCATAATCATATCATTATATAAGAAGGAGGCTTCTATTATGACAATTCTGAAATGTAGTGCCACAAAATGTCTTTACAATGAAAATGAGCTCTGTTCCAGAGGCGATATTGAGATTACAGGAGATAATGCTCATCGTGCAGATGAAACAAACTGTGGAAGTTTTCGTGACCGCGCGACTGCCGGTATGACAAACAGCAAAGCTCATCACTGCGGCTGTGAAAAAATCAACATCGACTGTAAAGCTCAGGAATGTACCTATAACGATCAGCGCAAATGTACGGCTTCTGCTATTGATGTGGTCGGATGCAGCACAGACGGATGTAACGAAACAAAATGTAATACCTTCTCCTGCAAATGCTGATCCTTACTCTCAAAAAGACGCTGCATCAAACAGCGTCTTTTATGTCTGAATCATTCAGTTTCTAATCCTGTCGCTTCCTATCTGTTTCTCAGGAAATCCGGAATCTGGATATCTTTCTTCTGTACTGTGCTGGTCGGAACTTTGCCTGTATAAGAACCATTGTTCATAGTCGGCAGACTGAAGCTTGGCATAGACATTGTACTGGAAGACGATGCAGATGTACCTGCTGCCGGTTTACGTACACCAAATGGTGTTGTATTGCTTCTTGTACCAAATGGAGTGGTCTTTGCAGCTGTATCGGATAATCCGGTCGCAATAACTGTGATCTTAGCATAGTCTGCAACAGAATCATCATACATAGCACCAAAGATGATGTTTGTATCTTCACCTGTCAGCTCCTGTACATAGCTTGCTGCATCATTTGCATCCATAAGAGAAATATCTCCGGAAATATTGATGATCACATGAGTAGCACCTTTGATGGTTGTCTCAAGCAGCGGAGAGGATACAGCCTGCTGAACAGCTTCCATAGCCTTGTCATCTCCTCTGGCCTCACCAATACCGATATGTGCGATTCCTTTATCTGTCATAACTGTCTGAACATCCGCGAAGTCAAGGTTGATCAGTGCCGGCAGATTGATCAGGTCTGTAATTCCCTGGACAGCCTGCTGCAGAACCTCGTCAGCTTTGCGAAGTGCTTCCGGCATAGTTGTACGACGGTCTACGATCTCAAGCAGTTTGTCGTTCGGGATAACGATCAATGTATCAACAGCTTTCTTCAGATTCTCGATTCCTGTAAGAGCATTGTTCATACGTGTTTTTGCTTCAAAACGGAAAGGTTTTGTTACAACGCCAACGGTCAGGATTCCCATTTCCTTAGCTGCTGCTGCAATAACAGGAGCTGCACCTGTACCGGTACCACCACCCATTCCACAGGTAACAAATACCATGTCAGCGCCTTCGATCAACTGTTTTACTTCTTCTATGCTCTCTTCAGCGGCCTTCTGACCAACTTCCGGCTGTGCACCGGCGCCAAGGCCTTTTGTAATCTTTTCACCAATCTGAAGTACTGTTGGAGCTTTGCAAAGTGTCAGGGCCTGTTTATCAGTATTTACACCAACAAACTCAACTCCTCCGATGGCTTCTTCCACCATTCTGTTAACTGCATTATTACCAGCCCCGCCTACACCGATTACAATAATCTTTGCAGAGGACTCAGCTTCATTTGACATAATCTCTAACAATGTACTTCCTCCTTTATTTACCTGATATCAGCGTATCAGGCTGCATATAGATATATCATATATTTTTTTTTCGAATTTAATCAACTACTATTTTTGTTTTTTTATACTTTTTTCACTATTATTCGCCATTTCCATCACTCATAAGATTCCTCATCTGTATCTCCCTGATCCCAGCCATCCGACTCTTCATCACTGTAGCTCTCAGTATCTTCATCCGAGGAATCTGTATTCGTATCAGAACTGTCTTCTTCTGAATCTTCCTCCGAAGTATCACCTGAAGAAGTGCCGTCATTATCCGGCATAGGTCCCACGTAGTTGCCATCTTTGTCATACTCGCTGACACCGTCAAAGCCACCGGATTCATTATATCCGCCTGTCCAGTCTCCAAAGCTATCCAGAAGTTCCTGCGTCGGCTCCGATCCAACATAGTTCAGATTTTCATCATATTCACCGGAACCTGTATAATCGCCTTCTTCGTCATAACCGCCTACCCAGTTTTCTTTTGCATAATCAAGTGCCGTCTTTGGTTTTGCTCCTACATAATTGCCATTTTCATCGTATTCACCATCACCGGTATAATCACCATTTTCATCATAACCTCCGGTCCAGTTCTCTGCAGTTACTTCCTCTTCCTCTTTTTCAAAAGTCACTGTTTTAGAACTTTCTGTGATATTCTCCATATGAAGGATCCCCTTCTCACCCGTAATCTGTGGAAGAATCGCAACCATTCTGGACATTTTATCTTCCAGATATTTATCTTTTCCAAGTTTTACCATGATGTCTCCATAAATAAGGTCTATGGTGGAATCATCCTCCAGCTGGATATAATCTGGCTGAAGATCATTTTTTGCAAAAATCGTAGAAAGTGCAACCGCAGTATTTAGAACAGCATCCTTAATCGGAAGTTTTTCATTCATAACAACTTTTTTTACCTGAATACCCTCAAAATAGGGGACAGACTCATCCCTGGTCTTGTCGCCTTCTACAAACATTCCATTTCGATCAAAATACACATAGCTGTCAAGATATGGGATACAACCCACTACACTTTTCTCACGGACACTGATCACGATCGAGTTCCGACCGGATCTGCTGACGGAATATCCTTCAATATATGGCACACCCTGCACATTATTTTTGAACACGTGATCGGTGCCAGAACAGAATTAGAAGAAAAAGCTCCTGTAAGAACCATTTCCTTCAGTTCTTCTTTTGTATAGTGGTTACTTTCCATCACTTCCACCTTTGACACATGAAAAAAAGCAAAGAAAAAAATAATCCCGGCCAGAACAGCAACAGCAGCAGCTCCTCCGACCAGTTTCGCCTGTTTTTTTGTTATTTTAAATTTCCTGTAATTGGATGTTCTCATAAAAAACTAATACCTGTATCCTCTGAACTCATATTAACTCAAACCGATAAGATATCCTCCATATAGATTTCTGCCTGAAGGTACCTCAAATCTCTGCAAATGTCTTCATACCCTCTTCGGATAAAAGGAACACCCTCTATCACAGATTCTCCATCTGCTGCAAGAGCCGCGATCACTAGCGCTGCTCCACCTCTCAGTTCCTCTGCCCGCAGCCTGCATCCCTTTAGTCTGCTTCCACAGATCTTTACTTCGCTTCCCCTAACTTCTATGTGTGCCCCCATTTTTGTAAGTTCACTGCATATCTTAAACCGGTTCTCAAATATATTCTCCCTTATGCGGCTTATTCCCGGAACTGTAGTCAGTACTGCCAGCAGTGGTGACTGAAGATCTGTCGGGAATCCCGGATAAGCTTCTGTTTCCAGAAACGGAACCGAAAATTGTATTCCGGCTCCATTCGCTATTAGTTTACCACTCTTCCATTCATATTGTCCACCCATTTTCCGATATACTTCAAGGAACGCCTCCATTTCTCCCTCAGGTGCATTCTCCACAGTCACTGATCCACGCGAAGCTGCAGCCGCGCAAAGATATGTTCCCGTAACGATCCGGTCTGCCGGTATTAGCATCTCTGTCCCGTGAAGAGAGGTCACTCCCTGAACCCGGATGCACCCTTCTTTCTCATGCCAGATCCGCGCTCCCATCTTTTGCAGAAATCTGCAAAGCCATGTAATCTCAGGTTCTCTTGCACAATTTCTGAGTACGGTCTCTCCTTCAGCCAGAACAGCTGCAAGCAGTGCCTGTTCCGTGGCCCCTACACTTCTGTCAGGAATTTATCTCCTGCCCTTTCAGCTTTTTGCAATCTGCCTGAATTTTTCCGTTTTTTTCTGAAATTATCGCACCCAGACTTTTCAGCGCATACAGATGAAGATCTATCGGACGTTTTCCGATCACGCAGCCACCCGGATAACCGATCACACCTCTTTGGTTTCTGCCGAGAAGTGCTCCCAGCAGAATCACAGAACAACGCATTCTTCCTGTATATTCCGAGGCAATTTCCATTCCACAGACTTTGCTGCAGTCAAGATACAGATCATGGCCCTTCCACCAGGTAACGACTCCCAGAATGTGAAGGATTTCTTCCATATAACAGACATCAAGAATACGCGGACAGCCTCTCAGAACACAGATTTCCCTCTGAAGCAGTGATGCAGCCATGATCGGAAGTACTGTATTTTTTGATCCCTGCACAGTTATGCTGCCCTTAAGACAGTTTCCCCCAATCACGTGAATTTCATCCAAATGATCCACTCCCACAGAGTCTCTTACAGTTAATATATGCAAAGACCAGACTTCCGTCACAGAAGTCTGGTCTTATATTACAATGCTCTTACATATTCTTTGAACATGTCTCCACGCTGTTCATAATTATCAAACTGTCCCCAGCTTGCACATGCCGGTGAAAGAAGTACCGCATCACCAGGATTGGCTTTTTCGGCACATATCTTTACTGCCTCCTCAAGATTTTCACAGAGAATGCATGGGCAGACACCAAGACGTTCTGCCGCCTCTTTGATCTTGTCACGCGTCTGGCCGATCAGCACCAGATATCTTACCTTCCCGTCAAAAGAATTCAGCCACTCATCATAACTGGAACCTTTGTCGTAACCACCACCGATCAGGAGCGTCGGACGGTTCATTGCCTGGATTCCTTTTATTGCTGCATCAGGATTGGTTCCCTTGGAATCATTATAATATGCAACACCATTTTTCTCCATGACATATTCAATGCGGTGTTCTACTGCTGTGAACGCACAGATGCTCTTACGGATATTTTCCACAGACACACCTGCATAATATGCCATTGCAGATGCCGCCATAACATTCTCAAAATTGTGCTGTCCGAGAAGTTTCAGTTCTCCTGTATGTACCAGAGGGATTTCTTCGTCTGCTGTTTTCAGTACGATCAGATCTCCATCCAGATAAATACCCTCGTCCAGTTTTCTCACGCTTGAAAAATACACAGTTTTCGGAACAATGTGTCTGCCAAACTCACGAAGCACTTCATCTTCATAGTTCAGGATACAGTAATCCTCTGCTGTCTGATTTTTGACGATCAGTTCTTTGACGCGGATATATTCTTCCATCGTATGGTGTCTGTTCAGATGGTCTTCCGTAATATTCAGGATTGCACTTACCTTCGGCGCAAACTCTTCGATCGTTTCCAGCTGGAACTGCTGATCTCGGCCACTGTTGTGGAGCTATCTTTCATTTCCAGTGCCTTTGATGTATATGGAGTTCCAATATTTCCTACTACAAAAACAGAATCTTCTGCATCACTCATAATCTTTCCCAGAAGAGCTGTTGTAGTTGTTTTGCCATTTGTTCCTGTAATTGCCAATACTCTTCCCTTGCCGGTACGATACGCAAGTTCTACCTCACCCCATACCGGAAGTCCCTGTTCATAAAAGCTCTTTACAAGCGGAATATCCGTCGGTACACCAGGACTCAGCACTGCCAGATCCAGTCTCTTCTGCACTTCTTCCGGAAGTTCTCCTGCATATACTTCAATATTGTTGCAATCTGGAACTTTTTTATTACAGTCTCTTTATCAAGATCTTTATTTCCATCATAAATGACAGGTTGCGCCCCTACTTTCGCCAGAAGCTCTGCTGCACCGATTCCACTTTTTCCGGAACCAAATACAAGCACTTTTTTCCCCTGTAAATTCATTTTAATTTCCTCCTTATTACCTATGAGCAAGCTCATGTGGATTTTGACCTTTTTGTCCGGACATCTTATAACGCCAGAAGTGCGATCAGGCACATAACAGCAGTAATTACAGAAAATACTGCTACAACTCTCGTTTCTGACCATCCACACAGTTCAAAATGATGATGGATTGGCGCCATTTTAAAGATACGTTTGCCATGAGTAGCTTTAAAATAAGTTACCTGAATCATGACAGAAAGTACTTCTACCAGATAAATCAGACCGATCAGCAAAATAAACAGCGGCATCTGCATCATATATGCAGCACCTGCCACAAATCCGCCCAGTGCCAGAGAACCGGTATCTCCCATAAACACTTTGCCGGATATACATTAAACAGAAGGAATCCCATCAGTCCACCGACAACGGCTCCTGTCACAGGTTCGATCCCGCTCTTTGTTCCAATGGAAACTACGGTAAAAAATACCGCTACGATCAAGTCACGCTGGAAGCCAGTCCATCCAGGCCATCTGTAAGTTCACACCGTTTACAGTACCGATCACAGCAAAAACAGCACCGGAATCGCAAACCATCCAAGGTTCAGATAATGATCCGGCCAGAATGGGATACGCATTGCAAGATCAATATTTGTATAGTTCAGGATATAAAAACAAAAATACCGGTCACAACGACCTGCAGTCCAAATTTCTGCCATGCCAGCAGTCCGTCTGAACGTTTCAGTACAACTTTCAGATAATCATCCAGAAAACCGATGATTCCAAATCCAAGTGTCAGAAACAGTACCGGAATAATTGCCGGATAGTCTTTTACATAGAACAGAGAAGTAACCACTGCAGCGATCAGAAAGATCACTCCACCCATTGTCGGAGTTCCTGCCTTTTTCAGATGCGACTGCACACCTTCCACTCGTTCTGTCTGTCCCATCTTGAGTTTTCTCAGAAACGGGATGATGACTGGTCCCAGGATCACACTGATCGCAAATGAGATCAGTACCGGGAATACAACTTGAATATTCATCCTCACACCTCTTATCATTCTTTCGTTTTTTATTACGTTTGATTATAAGGCTTTTCGTCTGATTTATCAACTCCCAGATACGGGAGTATATTTTCGAAGATACTTCTCACAACGGGAGCTGCGATCGTTCCTCCATAATAAATTCCCTGTGGATCATGGATAATACACAATGCAAGAACTTTCGGATCATTTGCCGGTGCGAATCCCAGAAACGAAGAAATATAGCGATTTGCACTTCTGGGAAGCGTCTGTGATGTTGCAGTCTTTCCGCCGATCCGATATCCCTCCACTGCTGCATTGCGCCCGGATCCCTCCTCAACTACCTGCTCCAGGATATACCGGACAGTTTCAGAGATCTTGCCATCCAGAATCTTTCTGCCATTGGAATATTCCAGCGCCTTTACTGTTTCTCCATCTGATGACTCAATCGCCACTCCAAAATGAGGAGTGATCTGCGTTCCACCATTGATCAGGGAACTCACAGTTGCCGCCAGACGAATCGGTGTGATCTGAAAAGACTGTCCAAACGATACCGTCGCAAGTTCCACTTCTCCCATATTTTCTTCCTGATGCATGATCGTTCCCGCCTCTCCCGGAAGATCGATCCCGGTCTTTTCCATCAGTCCAAACTGTCGAAAATACTGATAGTACTTATCCGCACCAAGCCGTAATCCCACCTCAATAAACACCGGATTGCAGGAATTTTCCGCACCTTTCACAAAATTCTGTGCTCCATGGCCTCTTCGGTTCGCACAGTGGATTCGCCGGTCCTCCACCAGCTTATATCCCGGGCAGTAAAAAGAATCGTTCAATGATACTACTCCTTCCGCAAGGCCGGCTGCCATCGTAATGATCTTAAAAGTCGATCCTGGTTCATATGTATCATTCAGACACGGATTTCTCCACATCTGATTCAGAAGATCCTGTTTTTTTTCTTCACTCATCCCTTCTGCATCCATGCCTGAATTCAGTTCAAAAGGCTCATTCAGATCAAATTCCGGAACATTTACACAGGCATAAATTTCTCCATTCTGCGGATTCATAAGGAGTATGGAAACCCTCTCGGCCTGTTTTTCTTCCATCACTTTCTGTGCCGCCTGCTGTACATATTTCTGTATATCTGCATCCAGACTTATTCTCAGTGTATAGCCTTTTTGTGGTTCTTCTCTGTTTTCACCGATTCCGTCCAGTTCAATCCCTCTCGCATCCGTTGTTGTCAGGATTTTTCCAGGTTTTCCCTTTAGAATATCATCATATTCCACTTCCAGTCCAATGATTCCCTGATTATCCCCGCCTGTAAACCCAAGCACCTTCGACGCGAGTGTCCCCATCGGATAGTAACGCCTGTAATCTTCATCTACTTTTATCCCCGCAAATCCTGCATTTCGAATTTCATCTCCTGTTTCTTTCTCCACATTTGTACGTATTCTTTCTATGGAAGAATTTTTTCTACTTTTTTCCGTACAGTCTGCTCAGATATCCCCAGTTTTTCTGTCAAAAGAGCGATCACTTTTTCCGGCTCTTTTATCTGACTGTGAATTACAGAAATCGTACACACTGTTTTATTTGCAGCAAGTACTTTTCCCTTTGCGTCCACAATTTCACCACGTGCGGCCTTAATGTCTCTTTCCCGTTCATGAAGATCCTCCGCTTTTCATAATAATAATCCGAACGAAAGCCCATAAGATAGATCAGTCTGCCAATCAGACACAAGATCATCAGCAGACACAAAAGAAAACGATCCACACTTCCTTTTATGAAATGTATAATTTTTTCATAAAAATCCTCTGGAAAACAGTCATAATAATATATGACTGTTCTCCAGAGGAGATGTGTACGACTCTTTATTTAGTCCAGCCCGGCCTCTTCGTTTGTGATGCCTTCGCTTTCCATATCGTTATTTTCTGTAGTGTCCGATTCATCCTCTTCCGGTGGTGCAGGAACATTGGTATCTGAAATCGCTTCCTTCAACGTAGTGTCTGAATCCGAAGAAGACGTAATCAGATATGTGGACATGATATACTGTCCGTTATCATCCAGCTTGTGTTCTCCGTTGTCATTTAAAAGATAGCCATTTTCATCAATACGGTTTCCTTCAAGATCCACGCGGTTTCCACTGCCATCCACCAGATTTCCCTTTTCATCCACACTACTTCCGGATACATCTACCAGGCGGCCTTTAAATCCTTCCCAGAGTTCCGTCTCAGGAACACTGCCGTCTTCAGATTCATCCGGAGTAACATTCAGATACGGAAGAAGTTCTGACAGAATTCCCTGTGCGATATACTGTGGATATTTACTGTCCGCCTGCTCATCTGCTTTCGGCTCATCAACAACCACGTAGAGAAGGATCTGCGGATCATCCACCGGTGCAAAAGTGATAAAAGAAACCAGGTATTTGCCGTTGCCTCGCGGAAACTTTTCGGCAGTACCGGTCTTACCACCGGAACTGTATCCCTGTACCTTTGAAGTACCACTGGTACCTTCCTGCACACTGGCCTGCATGTAAGAACGGATATCTGCTGATATCTCTGAAGAAACTGTCTGTTTCATAAGAATCGGATCAAATTTCTTTACAGTTGAACCACTGCTGTCTTTGATCTCACTTACCAGATGAGGCTGATAATAGGAGCCTCCATTGATAACAGAGCACATGGCGTTGATCTCCTGGATCATGGTACAGGTAAATCCCTGTCCGAACGCGGAACATGCAAGCTCTGTCTCGCCCATCGTATCTGCAGTATGAATCACACCAGAACCTTCATTTGGAAGGTCGATTCCGGTACGCTTCCGAAGTTAAACAGCGTCTGTGCCTTGAGGTACTGTTCCGTTCCCATCTTGGCTGCAATCTGCATCATCGCATCGTTACAGGAGTTCGCGATAACATCCCGCAGTGCCTCTGTTCCGTGTGCATCCGGCCAAACCGCACATTTGATGTACGTATCGCCATTCGCACCAAAGGTCTGTCCACCATCACAGACAAATGTATCGTTCTCCGAAATTTTACCCTTTTCCAGTGCACCCGCCATAACGATCGGCTTCACAACAGATCCCGGCTCATACGTCTCTGTCACACAGAAATTGTTCCACATGGCATTCAGGCTGTCACCGTATCCTCATCATTCATCGCTGCAATCTGATCCTCAGAATAAATACTCGAAAGATCACGCGGATCATTCAGATCATAGCGGTCCCCGCCATCCATGGCAACGATCTCACCGGTAGATGGCTTCATTGCGATCACACCGATATTTTTTGCTCCCATGGCTTCTTTAAATCCATTAACATATTTTTCAACAATCTGCTGTACACCCACATCCAAGGTTGTTACAATACTCTGTCCGTCTTTCGGATCGATGATAGTCTGTTCCACATCTGCATTGTCATTGATATATCCATACTGACGGCCATCCGTCCCCATCAACGTACTGTTATAGTAACTCTCCAGCCCTACGTCTGCCGTATCTCTGGAAAGTGTAAATCCAATCGCATCATTTGCAAGCTCATTAAACGGATAACTTCTCAGATAATCTTCTTCAAACCATACCCCTTTTATATTTGCCCGCTCTGCTTTCTGTGCATCTGACAGCTCGCTGTCTTCAGCCGGAGATTCATAATCTTCAAAAGCTTTTTTCTCATCCATGGAGAGCTGCTTCTTCAGGATCTGATACTGGCTGTTCTTCGTATCCTCGGCGGAAAGGATCGACCGAATCTTGTCTTCATCAAGTCCCAGCACGTCTGTCAGTGCTCTTACTGTCGGTTCTACATATTTTTCATCAGAGTTGACAGTCTTGCAGTCAAGGATCACAGAATACACTTTCTGACTTGTCGCCAGGATATTACCGTTACGGTCATAATATCTCCTCTTTTCGCTGGAAGAGTACTGCTCTGATACTTCTGCTGTGCCTGTGTCAGAACCTGTTTTTGTATTTTTTGCCACTGGTAGCATTAATATAAGTAATTCTGCCCAGTAAACCAACTAAAGCTAGCAACACTACAGCGAATAGTCCTACTAGCTTTCCTCTCATTTTGTGATTAATTTTTTTCTGAGGTCTTCTTCGATTCCTCGTATTGGTATTGCTCAATGATCTATCACCTCTTGGACTCAGGAACTTCCTGATACTGTCTTACATAACTGTTACTCGGCATAGTATAAGTCTTTTTCTGGTCATCTTTCGGATAATTCATTCCCAGACGCCCTATGGCAAGCTTCTTGATCGTATTCAGATCCACATCTGAAGTTACCTGACTCTCATATGCATTGTTGTCTTCTTTAATCTGTGACAGTTCTGTTTCCAGAGAAGCAACTGTTTTTATCTTACCTGTCAGCTCCGATTTCAGCTGAAGATAATTGACACAGCAAAAAAGTACGGCAACACTTACCACTGCAAGGAACACCACAAAACCGCGTCCCATGCTCTTTGCTTTTTCTCTGTTTCTCTGTGCTTCCCGACTGAGCTGTCTCGGTTGAGCTGCCGGTCTCTCCGGCATATTTTCACGAACTCGTCGCGCGGTCTGCACTCCAGGAGCCTGATACGGTCTCGCAGGAACTTCCTGCAGTCTTCGCACCGCATTCCCATCCACATACATTCCACGGGCATTTCTGGCATTTGTTCTGTTTTTTCTGGATGTGACTGCTCTGTTCGTCCTCTCCATCTACATCTCACAACTTCTACTTCTATACTTAATTAAAGATATCTTCTTTCAAAGATTCTGAGTTTTGCACTCTTAGATCTCGGATTCTCTTCCATTTCTGTCTCACTTGGCAGAATCGGTTTTCTCGTGATCACTTTTCCTTTGGATTTCTTGCCACATACACATACTGGGAAATCCGGTGGACAGGTACATGGATTTCATTTTTTCGGAAAATTGTTTTTACAATCCTGTCCTCAAGAGAATGAAAGGTAATAATACAGATTCTTCCGCCATCATCCAGAAGATCGATCATCCCATCCAGTGATTCTCTCAGAACATCAAGTTCCCGGTTCAGTTCAATTCGGATTGCCTGAAAGTTCTCTTTGCAGGATGTCCTCCAGTTGCCTGGATTTTCATCGGAATCGACTGTCGTATGATCTCGGTCAGTTCTCCGGTTGTCTGAATCGGTGCTTTGGCTCTCGCAGCCACAATATGTTTTGCAATGTTTTTTGCAAATTTATCTTCACCGTAATCACGAATGATACGGTACAGTTCTCTTTCATCATAACCATTCACGATATCCGCAGCTGTGCGGCTCTGTCTCTGGTCCATTCTCATATCCAGCGGTGCATCCACACGATAGGTAAATCCACGCTCTTCATTGTCTACTGATAAGACGAAACTCCCAGGTCCAGAACAATTCCATCAACTTTCTGAATTCCCAGGTTCTTCAGCTCATTCGCCATGTAACAATAATTGCTGCGAATAATCTGAACTCTGTCACCATAGGCGGACAACCGTTCACTCGCAGCAACTATTGCATCTTGGTCCTGATCTATGCCAATAAATCTCCCTTGGCAGAAAGTCTGCGGCACACTTCCTGTGCGTGCCCTGCTCCTCCCAGAGTTCCATCCACATAAGTACCATCAGGTTTTACCCTTAAACCATCGATGGTTTCTTCCAGTAATACAGATTTGTGTTTAAATTCCATATCCGTCTCCTGTTGGATTTCTTTCCGGCGTAATGCTTAAATGATGATACCCATGTCCTGCATACCCTCTGCAATACTGTCC
>ENA-OQDF01000128-OQDF01000128.1-human-gut-metagenome-genome-assembly--contig:-NODE-128-length-26709-cov-2.067828_pt1 | contig 26709 bp, 33 predicted proteins | sample MGYA00242769_ERZ504597 | MGnify/ENA primary metagenome ERZ504597 (study PRJEB26092, sample SAMD00036305) | human gut metagenome | host: Homo sapiens | study: EMG produced TPA metagenomics assembly of...
CAAAGAATCCGCATTGAGTGCCTTCCTTATCGGTACTTTGTAATTATTGAGATATTGTTAGATCTCAAGTGCCAATGTTAAGTTATTACAAACAAGTAACAAAGACCAGAAGTTAAGTATAAAGCTCTCGAGTATTTCTTATTTTCTTGTTTGTTTAGCGGGTAAGAAATGCGGATAAAAGAATAATGAGCACTTTTTGAGCATATGCTCCTGACGTAGACGTACAATCCTATCGGAAAACAAACCGTTAACTTATTAATACTTTTCTTGTATTAGTAAAATGCTATTATTGCGGTGTCATTTAGAAAAGGAGCACGCATGTTAGAACTAAAGAACATTGTTTTCGACGTGCCAGTCGAAGAAGGTTCTTCAAAAACTAAGCGCATCATTGATGATATTTCACTGACTGTAGATGAAAATAAGTTTGTAGTAATCACTGGTCCAAATGGTGGCGGAAAGTCAACATTAGCCAAGATTATTATGGGAATCGAACAACCAACTTCAGGTCAGATTCTTTTTGATGGAACCGATATAACTCATATGTCTATCACTGATCGAGCTAAGCTTGGTATTGGTTATGGTTTCCAGCAGCCTTCCCGATTCAAGGGAATGAAAGTTAAAAAGTTGTTGGAAATTGCTGCAGGAAAACGCCTTCCCATGCTTGCCTGTAATGAGTATTTGGGTAAAGTGGGGCTTTGCTCAGCGAATTATCTTACCCGTGAGGTTGATAAAAATCTTTCCGGTGGTGAATTAAAGCGTATTGAAATTGCCACTATACTAGCGTCTGATCCAAAGCTTGCTATTTACGATGAACCAGAGGCGGGCATTGACCTATGGAGTTTTGATCGGTTGACGCAAACCTTTGAAGATATCTATAAGCAAGGCAATGGTCATTCCATCATTATCATTTCGCATCAGGAGCGTCATTATTTCGCTTGCAGAATTGAAATATTGTTTGCGCGATGGCAAGATTGAAGCTCGTGGTCCCGTTGATGAAATCATGCCTAAACTGGGCTTTTCCCAAAAGAACAATAGCTATTGTTCTTTCACGGAACCACCCGAGATTCATCTTACCGAAATTCCTGTTACCTGTTAGGAGATCAAAATGGCAGTAGATCTTTCCCCTATAGATGCTGATTTGCTTAAGACTCTAACGAATGTTCATGGCATTCCCGAGGGTGCTTACAACATTCGTAAAGATGGTGAACTTCTTACGCGTCACAATTCAGCCAATATTGAAATTGCTACCAAAACAGACAATCCCGGCATTGATATTCTTATCAAGGACGGTACCAAAGGCGAGCGCGTCTATATTCCTGTTATTGTTTCAAAAGCAGGATTAAAAGACGTTGTGTATAACACCTTTCATATTGGAAAAAACTGCGATGTAACTATCATTGCAGGATGTGGTATTCATAATGATAGTCATAAAGCTTCAGAGCATGATGGCATTCATACGTTCCATATTGGTAAAAATTCGCGGGTTAAGTATGTTGAAAATCACTACGGCGAAGGTTCGGGTGATGGTGCACGAATCTTGAATCCTGTAACTAAGGTTTTTCAGGACGAAAACTCTTTCTGTGAAATGGAAATGGTGCAAATTCGTGGTGTAACTTCTACGGTTCGCGATACCGATGCCGAATTAGGTGCGGGTGCCAAATTAATTCTGACCGAGAAGCTTCTTACTGATGGTGATCAAAAAGCCACCTCAAACATGAATATTCGTCTTGTGGGAGACAACTCAAATGTTCAGGTAATTTCTCGTAGTGTTGCACAGGATAATTCAGTCCAAATATTCAACCCTCTTGTTTCGGGCGAGGCAGCATGTCATGGCCATGTGCAATGCGACGCAATTATTATGGGAAATGCGGTTGTTAAGGCGATCCCGGGTATCGAAGCAGCTCACGAGGATGCGCAGCTTGTTCATGAAGCTGCGATTGGGAAAATCGCGGGGGATCAAATTACAAAGCTTATGACATTAGGATTAACTGAAGAAGAAGCTGAAGCGGAAATCCTGGACGACTTCTTAAGCTAAAGCGTAGGATTATAGCAATCTCAATCTAATGCCCTGAAAAGTATTTTTCGGGGCATTTTGTCCTTTTAATTACGTGAATGTAGCCATTTAGATTAAAGGGATAGGGTTAAACTTTGAAGGAAGTTTTGATGAGTTTAAGATTTATTTTTGCGATAAGTTTTATCTCACTATCACTTATCTGATGGATAACTGAAAGAGGCGCCAATGCGTTTTCAACGAGCAACTCAAAAGCATTTAGACGCAATAATGAATATAACCAACGAGGCAAAGGCCCAATTAAAGCGTATGGAAATTGATCAGTGGCAAAAGGGCTATCCTTCAAGGGAAGTATGGGAAGAAGATCTCAAGCAAGGACGTGCTTATATCGCACTCGATGAATCAACGGATGCGGTCATGGGAGCTTTTTCATTTTTCACTTCTCAGGATCCTTCCTATAAGCAAATCGATGGAGCATGGTTGACTGGCGATAGTATCGAAGATGGGTCTTATGCTTCGCTTCATCGAGTTTGTGTTGCTGAAAACTATAAAGGTCAAGGAGTTGTAGGCAGAATGTTTGATTTTGCCTTTGATTTGACCCGGTCTTTTGGTATTACTTCAGTTCGAATAGATACTCATCCTGACAATAAACCCATGATGCGCTCGCTTAGTAAAGCTGGTTTTTTAGAGTGTGGCTTTATTAGGCTTGTTGGGGGAGTTGAGGATGGGAATATTCGCATAGCATTCGAAAAGGTATTGTAATGGTTTCTGAATCGAGAGTTCCTTCTACAACGAGACGCACTCTTCATTATTATTGGCTCGTTACAAAACGTCATAAAGGGTATTTCTTCGGCTTGATGGCGGCAACGTTTGCTTTTGTTGCGTTACTGACATACGGTAATCCTTATGTGATGAGCTTGGTGGTAGATCGAGTAAGCGCTGATCCGGTTCCTGCTGATAAGGTATTTGAAGTTTTTGCGCCGTATATTATTGCGCTTATTGCAATTAATGTTTTCGGACAGGCTGCAAGCAAGTTACAAGATTACACCATGTATAAACTTGAGATTGCAGCGGCATATGACCTTGCTACGATGTCATTTGATGCGCTTTGTAATCAGTCTATGTCTTTTCATTCGAATCGTTTTGGTGGCACCTTAGTAAGTCAAACTTCTAAGTTTATGAGTGCCTATCAGCAGATAATCGAAACCATTACCTTTCCTTTTCTGCCTGTTGTTTGTTCGGTAATTTTCACCTGTAGCATCTTGGCACCTCGTGTTCCTGCCTACGTGGTCATTCTTATGATTCTATTGGCTATTTATGCCTGTGTTTCGTATTACATGTATAAGCGTATTCTTCATCTGAATGAAAAAGCAGCAAGTGCCCAAAATCAGCTTTCAGGAGAGCTTTCGGATTCGGTCGCAAATATTTTGTCGGTGAAAACTTATGGTCGCGAAGATTACGAACGGGGCTTGTTTGATCAGGCGAACAGAGAAGTGGTTGCGCGTGATTCGAAGCGTATGTGGGCTTCACTTTTGCGCGGCATCATTACTGCTTGCATAACGGTTGTGATTATGGCTGTGGTAACGGTGTTTATTGCGGGCGGTAATGCGTGGTATGGTATTACGCCAGGTACGTTGGTGGTTATGTTTACGTATACCTACACCATTACTAATCAGTTTAATTTCATCAACAATGGCTTGCAGCGCTTCAACCGTGCGTTTGGTGATGCAAGTGGTATGACTATCATCTAGATGAACCACGGTTGGTAGATGATAAGCCCGACGCTAAGCCAATGGTGGTTACCAATGGCAGGATTGATTTTAAAGATATTGGGTTTTCATACACTGATGGAAATACGACCACTCAGGTATTTAAGGACTTCAATCTTCATATTCCTGAAGGCCAGAGAGTTGGCTTAGTAGGAATGAGCGGTGCAGGTAAAACTACCTTAACCAAGTTGTTACTGCGCTTGTCCGATATTCAAGAAGGGCAAATCCTTATTGACGGGCAAAATGTTGCTGACACAACGCAGCAATCATTGCGCCGACAGATTGCCTATGTTCCCCAAGAAGCGTTGCTTTTTCATCGCAGTATTGCCGAAAACATTGCGTATGGTAAGCCAGATGCAACGTGGAAGAAATTCGCGAAGCAAGCGCGTCAGGCTAATGCACTCGAATTTATCGAAAAGCTTCCTCAAGGATTTGATACCATCACGGGAGAACGTGGTGTGAAGCTTTCGGGTGGTCAGCGTCAGCGTGTGGCTATCGCGCGAGCTATGCTGGCTGATTGTCCCGTATTGGTGCTGGATGAAGCAACCAGTGCGCTCGATTCCGAAAGTGAACACCTTGTTCAAGATGCTCTAGAAAAGCTTATGCATGGTAGAACTTCAATTGTGGTTGCTCATCGACTATCGACGGTTGCGAGTCTTGATCGAATCGTAGTTCTTTCTCAGGGTAAGATTGTAGAAGATGGTCCCCATGCTCAGCTTATTGAAGACGGGGGAGAATATGCTCATTTATGGAGTAGGCAAACAGGCGCGTATTTAGAATAGTGAAAAATAATTTGATGAAATAAGCGTAAGTTTTGCAACGATATTTGTATCTATGCATTCGAAAAAAGCTCATCAATAAAAAACTTATCAACAAAATGGCTTATCTTATTACGAATAAGATAAGCCTTTCTTTCAAATGAAGTTCTACTGATTCCTTTGTTGCTATAGTTATATTAAAGTCCAAACATGGTATAGATCAGTTCGATTCCTGTTTCAGTTTTAAAGACTTCTTTGAGAGTTTTTCGGACGCCGTTTTCGTCTATTTTATCTTCGTAGAGGTTTACGAGGCAGTCAGCTTCAACTAATACTTGATGATCAAAGTCTTGATATCGTCATAAGAGTGATGATGTTCAACCAGCCATACTACTCGTTCAATGGTGTCGTCGGAGAATCCTACTTCTTTCATGAGAGTACGAGCATATTTTCCACCCTCTTGTTCTTGAAGCTTTTCATCACAATGACCGTACTTGCGTTCTGCAGGTAAATTCCGATGTCGTGAACGAGAGCAGATGCTTCGATGATAATTTGAGCTTTCGTGTTGGCGTTTTCTGCTATGGCGATAGTTCGTGCAAGACTGTGAACTTTAATGAAATGATTTATTCTATTTGGATCTCCTGTATCAAACGCGATCATTTCCATCATCAAGGTTTTGGAGCAGTTTTTGTTCTTTTTCTAACACGTCTGCCATAGAAGGCTCCTTTTTGTCCTATTTCGATTGATTTAAATATGTGTTATTATAAACAAGTTTTAGTGTACCCAAAATCGGAGAATTATCACTTATGGATTTAGCTAAGCAAGCACAAATTATTACCAACATTCATGATACCTTGAGCGATTTTGTTGGGCAAAAACTTCGTGTTCGTGCCAACATGGGTCGCTCAAAAATTGTTGAAAGTGAAGGGGTATTAATGCAAGTTCACCCTCAGCTTTTCATTATGGAAGTACAGCGTAAGCGTGGTGCATCCGCTCGTCAGTCCTATCAGTATGTCGATATTCTGACTGGTATGGTTGAGTTAAGCCAAAATGGCGAACCACTTTTCGGCAAGTTTATTGAAGATGATGAAGCTGAAGAGGGTATGGCAAATACCCAGGAAGAAAAACAGGTTGAAGAATCGCTCGTATAATAAGGTTATTTAATTACCAAAAGTATTCTTTAGTTTGATCTTTATATTAAACGTTTAGAGTCCGACTTTGGTCGGGCTCTTTTTTTGGTGGCGTAATCCACGAATATGCATGCAGGAGGAGCTTTCAATTTTTATATCTTGCTCATATCGTCTTTGATGTTATGTCTTGACAATTCATTGCAAATGTTGGGTACCTACAAAACAATTTTGATAAATCTACAAGAATTTGTGAAACATTGGTACAATATTTGGGTTTTGTAGAGGGAGTAAAATTTATGAATGCAGATTTTAATACGTGGTTAATTTCAGTTACGAGCGCTTTCGATGACTTCCTGTATACCTACATCTTGGTATTCCTGTTGGTCTTCGTAGCAATCTATTTTACGGTTCGCACACGCTTTGTGCAGATTCGTTATTTCAAGGATATGTTTACTCAGCTGTTTGAGAAAAAACATGTTCCTGGTAAAAAATCCATTTCTTCTTTTCAGGCGATGATGGTATCTACTGCTTCGCGCGTAGGTACTGGTAACATTGCTGGCATTGCTACTGCAGTTGCCTTAGGTGGCCCAGGTGCAATTTTCTGGATGTGGTTAATGGCACTTTTTGGCGCTGCTTCAGCTTTTGTGGAATCCACTTTGGCACAGATTTGGAAAGTTCGCGGTAAGAATGGCGAATTTCGTGGTGGTCCTGCCTATTACATTGAACAAGCTCTTGGTCAGCGTTGGCTAGGTATCGTTTTCGCGGTATTGCTTATTATCTGCTATGCCTATGGTTTCAATGGCTTGCAGGCCTACAACATGGCTAGTGCACTTGAATATTACATTCCTGATTATGCAACGAACGGAACTGCGGTTGCGCTTGGTATTGTGCTTTGTGTTATGACGGGCTTTGTTATTTTTGGTGGCGCGAAGCGTATCAGTATTATCTCTTCGGTTTTAGTTCCCGTTATGGCTATTGCTTATCTTGGTATGGGGCTCTTTATTACGGTAACCAATTGGTATTTGCTTCCTGATGCGTTTTATTACATTTTCCAATCCGCCTTTGATTTTGAATCAATTTTGGTGGCTTTGCTGGTTCAGTAATTGTTTTGGGCATCAAGCGTGGTTTGTTCTCAAATGAGGCTGGTATGGGTTCCGCGCCAAATGCTGCAGCAACGGCAAGTGTTTCTCATCCTTGCAAACAAGGTCTCGTTCAAACGTTATCGGTATATTTGGATACGATGTTGGTTTGCACCTGTTCTGCTTTCATCGTACTTATTTTCTTTGTCCAATCAGGTGGTACTTTTGGCGATTTAAATGGTATGCCTTTAGTCCAAATGGCAATTAATTCTTCAATTGGAGAATTTGGCATTCATGTTGTGACATTCGCAATATTCTGTTTTGCCTTCTCTAGTTTAATTGGTAATTATTTTTATGCAGAAGGTAACATTCGCTTTATTACTAAGAACAATGTGGTTCTTAACGTTTTCCGCTTTACCTGTCTTATTGCCATTATGGTTGGCTGTCTTAATAACTTTACTCTTGCATGGAACTTTGCTGATATCACGATGGCATTCATGGCAATTGTTAACCTTATTGCGATCTTCCTTCTTGGGAAGTGGGCTTTCAAAGCGCTTGATGATTACACCCGCCAACGTAATCGCGGTTTGAATCCAGTGTTTGTGTCTGATCGAATTGAAGGTATGCCGAAGACGGAATGCTGGCACGTCGAAAGCGAAGAGTTAGAAGATGTAGGTCCTGAGCCAATGAAAGAATATCTCCAAGATTCGATGGATATAGATGGGGAAGCTACAGGTTTGAAATAGCCTGGTCTTTATGAAATAGTCTGCTTTTAATTATTGGACTTTCCAAGTAACTAAAATCATTAAAATGCTCTGGCAAAATGCCAGAGCATTTTTTCTGGTGAGATAAGACACCATCATAAAATACGGTGTGATTCAAAACAAAGCGAGCACCCGAAATAGATGCTCGCTCTTTGCTATCCTTCCATTTCTAGAATTTCTTCTTTGGTAAATACGGGACCTTCGAGACATATAAAATGACTTCCGATATTGCATCGTCCGCATTTTCCCACGCCACATTTCATGCGTTTTTCTAAAGTAGTTACAATCTGTCCCGGTTCAAAGCCCATATTCTTAAGTGCTTCACTGCAGGTCCGGTAGAGAGAAGGACCTCCACAGAGTACTGCGACAGTGTTTTCCGTTACGGGCAAATTTAAGCTTTCCAAGAACGGTGCTGTATAACCAACGGGTCCGTCCCATTCGTCGCTTCCGTGGTATACGCTTACGTGCAGATCCATGTCGGGCACGTTGGGCCAGTTCTCGAAAAGGTCTTGCTTGCAAACTAGATCGCCATAATTGCTGGCCGAATATACAAAGTCGATATGGCCATAATCTACGCGGTGATTAATGCAGTACAGTAGAAATGATCTAACTGGTGGCATACCAATACCGCCACCAATAAAAAGCAGATCACGTCCTTTGCAAGATTCATAAGGAAACCAATTACCATAAGGTCCACGAACACCTACTTGGTCTCCCACTTCCATCGAGTGTAGTACCTCAGTATTGTGGCCAACGCGCTTAACAGTGAATTCAAGATAGTCTTCTCCTGTGCCAGAGATGCAAAACATTGATTCACCTTCAGGAATGGGGGAGAGCATAGCAAGTTGGCCTGGCTTTGAATCAAACGGTTTTGTGCCGTCCAGTTTTTGTACACGAAATGTTTTTACGTCTTTAGTCTCTTCGGTTATCTGAATAATCTTACAAATCAGAGGGATGTATGGTTCTCCGCCATGGGCGCAGTCGTGTGCGATTTCGATTTTATTCATGCGACAACGCTCCAATCCTATCGATCAAAACTGTTATGTCTAAGTTGACAGGGCATTTCTCTACGCATCTTCCGCACCCAACACAGAGCATTTTGCCGTAGCGATCTTCAAAGTAGTTAAGTTTGTGCATAAAGCGGTTTCTAACGCGGTCTTTTTGGTTGGTCTTGGGTTATGACCACCAGCCATTTCAGTGTATTCGCTAAACATGCAACTATCCCAGCAGCGGAAACGCACACCCTCTTTGTATTTGTTTTCTTGAGAAATATCAAACAATAGCAGGTGGGGCACAGATAGGTGCAAGTACCGCAGTTAAGGCATTTGATGCTGAGGGCATCCCATAATTCTGGCTTGTACTCAGCTTGTCGAGTTTTTCTTTAATGTTTGTGCTGTCAACGTTAAGAGTGCAATGAACTTCAGCTGTTTCAACTTCTCCTTCGGTGAGAAATGGCTCCCATGCATTGAGCGCGTGTTCTCCCTTAGGCGTTTGCGCTTCAACGGTGTAAGCATTTTCCGCTTCATGCAGCATGATATCTGCGCTTGGTGCCTCATTGGGATTTAGTCCCATTGATTCGCAAAAACAGGTCTTGGCTGGCTGAGTACACCCAATTGCAACGGTTAAGAGTTTGTCGCGTTTTTCCTGGTAGTACTCATCAATGAAGCCTTTAGTTAAGAACACCTCATCTAAGCATTCGAGGGATCTGATATCACAAGGTCGTGCTCCAAAGAGAATTTGATCACATGATTCAATTATCGGATCAATAAACATCTCATTGTTGTTATTTATGCCGTAGTGATACATCTTTTGACATTGCGGAAACAGCATGTCTTTAGGCGGAAGGAGGGTATTAGTGGCATCAAGAGTAGGGGGTCAGGTGTTGAGTAGGGAGCAAATTTAAGAACGCCTGTTACTTCTTTAGGTACATACACTAAAGCTTGCTGCGATAGAGCATCTATAAGGTCGGTAAAGTTATCTTTGGGTAAGAGTTTCATTGATTCCCTCCTCTCACATGAATTCTTCAATATCGTCGCGGTTAAAGTGATTAAGGGCGTCCTCATTGGCAGTAGTCATTCCAGACTCCGTTTTACCGAATAAGAATTCCATATCGTTATGAAGCTTTCTGTTGAGTGTCATGAGCGGCAAACCCATGGGACAGACTCGTTCGCATTCACCACATCCAATGCATTTATCAGAGATATGAAATGCACGAGTAATGCCATAAAATCGGTTCTCACTGAGATTGTTCTGCTTTCCCAGCCATCCCGTATTACGTTCATCGACAAAGCAGGTTCGACAGGTACAGACTGGGCAAACATCCCGACAGGCATAGCATCGGATACAGTTTTCAAACATGGTGTCAAAAATGTCTGTCTTTCTTCACGGCTCATTGAAGCTATTGCAACAACAAGTTCTTCGCCGCTTTCAAGCGCGTGATCAAAGACGGGTTCTGCTAGAAGTTCGTCGTAGTCAGGTGGATTAAGGTGCTTACAATAAAGACACTTATCAAGAACCTCGCCTGTTTGCGAGTCTTTCATACGTGGGCAAGGGATACCTAGTAAATACACGTCTTCTCGTTTGAATTGATTATCTTGGATCATGCGATTGATGCCACGTCCATCGCATCCACGAACTGCAAAAGCAACTTTCCCTTTTCCCTTTAAATCTTGCATGTATTTCGACAGGGTGTTGTAGCAGTATTCGTTGAAAACAAGGCGGTCGGTATCTTCAGGGGTAAAGCATATAAGGGGAGTGGTTTGATTCTCAAAGCGTCCCGCTTCCCATCCAACAACAGCATAAACACTGCCGTCTTCAAGGAGGGCACGAGCACGCTTGCGAAGATTATCTTGGATAGTAGCCATCTATGCTTCACCTCTCTCTGCTTGCTCATGGATATCGTTGCGTAGTTCATTTTCTTCTGAGGCAGGTTTTGTTAGATGAGAGCCATAAACCGCTGCACCAATGGAGTCGCTTAAATTGAAGTCGTTTTCGATGGGTCCTAATTCGGTTATTCGATTACAGAATTCAGTAATGACGTCACGGAATTTTCCTGCTTCAGCACCTGAGATCCAGCGAATTTGGAATCGATCGGGTTCAAGCCCGATGTATTCGAGAAGGCGCTTATAGATCATCATTCTTCGTTTTGCATAATAGTTGCCTGTTGAATAATGGCAGTCTCCTGGGTGGCATCCACAAGCTATTACTCCATCGCACCCACGCTGAAGTGCTTCAAGGACAAACTGAGGATTCACGCGTCCTGAGCATGGGACTCGCAACAAGCGTATATCGGCAGGGTATTTCATGCGGTTAAGTCCTGCCAGATCGGCTCCTGCGTAAGTACACCATTTACAGGTGAAGGCAAGGATTTTAGGTTTGAAAGATTCACTCGACTGAGAAGTGTTCTTTATAAAGGCATCATTAAAAGGAGCCGATGCTAAAGGGGCAGCGGTTGAAAAGGGAGCTTGTTGTTTGGTGGGTGAAGTATCTACCACTGACATAAAGCGTCAACCTCCTTCATGATTGAATTGTCGGTGTATCCAAGCAAATCAAGGGCACCACTGCGACAAGCTGCAGCACAGGCACCGCATCCTTGGCAAAGGGCTGAATTCACTTCACAAACAGTGCGTGTTACTTTGACAGAGTTTTCTCGTAAGTTCTTTTCCACTAAACTCAAAGCGCCGTAAGGACAGATATTGATACAAGTGCCGCATCCGCTACATTTAGAAATGTCCACTTGACTTACTTGAGGGTTTGACTCGAGCGAATCATGGGCAAACATTATGATTACTTTCGCTGCCGCTGCTCCTGCTTGAGCTACGGTATCAGGGATATCTTTTGGACCCTGAGCAACACCCGCTAGAAAAATACCACGTGAAGCAGTTTCGACAGGCCTCAGTTTAGGATGTGCCTCAGTGATCCAGTTGTCTTCATCGCACTGAACCCCAAACATCATGGCAGTTTCTTTGGCTCCAGGAGAGGCTACCATTGCCGTTTCGAGAACAACCATATCGGCATTAACCACAACATTTTCACCTGAAAGGGTATCTGCTCCCATGACTACCAGGTGATCATCTTCTTGATAGATTTTGCTTACGCGACCGCGAACATAGAGAGCCCCATCGTTTTTTGCTTGCATATAGAACTCATCATATCTTCTACCCGGTGTACGTACGTCCATGTAGAACACGAAGCAATTGCCGTCTGGTACTTTATCGAGGAATTGATGTGCATGCTTTGCTCCATACATGCAGCACGCACGAGAGCAGTAGCCCTTGCCTTTGTGTGGATCTCTGCTTCCTACGCATTTGACGATGACAAGATTTTTAGGCTCTTTTCCATCTGAAGGACGTAGGATATGACCTTCGGTAGGACCTGAAGCATTTACAAGACGTTCAAAACTCAAACCGTCAATGACGTCAGGATAAGCGCCGCCCCCATATTCTGGGTAAATATCTTGCCAACGAATAAGATCGTACCCGGTTGCTAAAATAACGGCGCCATAGGTTTCGGTCGTAACTTTATCTTCATCAAGGTAATTGATGGCTCCCGTGGGGCAGATTTTTGCACAAACACCGCATTTTCCTTGAGTGAGTTTTCGGCAGTGTTGGGCATCGATGATGGGCTTAGAAGGCACTGCCTGTTCGAAGGTTTTGTATATAGCGGTTCGACATCCCATGTTTTCGTTGAACTCATTGGGAATCTTTTTTCGGGACATTTGGTAGTGCACATGCCACATCCTGTGCACAGGTTATGATCGACGTATTTAGCTTTTTCTCGTATGGTTACTTGGAAATTACCAACAAACCCTTCTACCTTTTCTACATTCGATAACACTTTAATGGTGATATTGGGATGGTTTCCTACTTCTGACATTTTGGGAGTGCAAATGCACGCTGCACAATCAAGCGTAGGAAACGTTTTGTCAATCTTGGGCATTTTGCCACCGATTGTTGGTTTTCGTTCAACGATGGTGACCTGATATCCTGCATCCGCAATATCAAGTGCTGCCTGCATTCCTGCAATTCCACCACCTACAATGAGCGCTCGTTTGGTGATGGGAATCTGCTCGGTATGAAGTGGAGTATCTTTTTCGACTTTTGCAACAGCCATTTTAAGAAGGTCTTTGGCTTTTGCGGTAGCTTCTTCTTTGTCGGTATGAACCCAAGAGCATTGTTCACGAATATTCGCCACTTCGAGCATGTAAGGATTCACTGAGGTTTGCGAAAGAAGTTTTTGCCAAGTCAGTTCGTGCATAGAGGGAGAACAAGCTGCTACGACAATGCGGTCGAGATTGTTCTGTTCTATAGCTTCTTTAATTTGTTTTTGATTGGGGTCTGAACAGGTATATTTATTGTTTTCTACATGAACAACATTAGGAAGGGTGGAGGCATATTCAGCAACTTCTTGGGTGTTTACTACACCACCAATATTTGTACCGCACTGACAAACAAAACGCCAATTCTGCTCATTTAGTCCACCTCCTTGACTGTGGTTTGTTCTGCTTTTTCTTTCTCTTTTGCTGCTTTTCGAGCAAGCGCTTCACGGATCTTTCTTGCTTTTTTCTCCTCTTCAGTTTCTGGTTCTTCTTTAGGGATGAGAGGACCAAGTTTTTGCATTGCGAGATCTTCGGCTGGAACAAAATGACGAGTGATTCCTGCTTGTTCGGGGCTTGCACCAAGTGCTAGAGCTATAAGTCAGTGAAGAAATAGATAGGCATGTGGTAGTTGGTTTTGTGCTCAGAATTAATTTTTTCTTCACGCATATCCAAATTCATCCAACAAAGCGGACACGCGGTGACGATACATTCGGCTCCGTTTATCTGGGCGTTATGGAAAATTCGTTCGGTAGCGTTTCGTGCTGCTTGGGGCGAATAACGTGGTTGGATGCTCCGCAGCATTCTGTTTTGAAATTCCAGTCAACACATTCAGCTCCAGCAGCATTAAGAAGCTGCTCCATTGAAAGAGGGTTTTCTGTATTAGGTGCATTAGTAATTTCTTGAGGGCGAACCTGACCACATCCGTAGTAACAGGCTATCTTCATTCCTCCAAGTTGAAGCTTAAGATGCTTGGTAATTTCCTCGATCATTCAGGATCCGTGAGCGCATCGAGAAGGCTTGTTACCTCAACCGTACCGCGATAGTTCATGTCGATAATGTTGTTGATGCGGGTTCGATAGCTCGCATCTGATTTCGTTTTTACTTCTGCACGTTTTAAAGCTGCATAACAGCCAGTGCAAGGAGTCATAACGGGCAAATACGGATGTTGGTCTTCACTTAGAGCTAAATTTCGAGTTGAAAGAGAATACATCAAATCGTCGTTTACTGTTGGTGCTGCTGATGCACCGCAACAGTTCCAATCTTTTATTTCGTAAAGTGAAATATTCAAACAACCTGCGATGTAGCGGGTGGATTCTGCGTACGATATTCCTGTGGAATGAAAAGAACAGCCTGGAAAGAAGGAAAATGCTTTGTTCATCACTGTTCATCTCCTTCAAAGTCTGTAAATGACTTATAGGTGGTTTCTTGTTGGCACTTTTCAACAATTGACGCGATAGCAGCAGGGTTTTCACTTTGCTGCATGGAGATGCCGATCATGTTTTTCTGGAACATCTTAGGAGCATTGAGCGCATCTTGTATAAAGTGGCCGGAGGCAACGTTGTATTGAGCTGCTAAATATTGTTCGTTGGATTTTCCTTTGCTTTTGATGCCTTTTATAAATAAGGTCTCGAATACATTACTGTCATGAAGCTTGTGGTGTCCTGTTTCATGGGAGGCTCTTCGGACTTCACGCATTATGGCTGCAGTGTCTACTTTTTGCGGACAGCGCGCAGAGCAGGTATTACATTGGGCGCAAATCCAGGGGGATTCTGCCTCAAGAACTTGTTGGACTTTTCCCATTTGCAGTAAGCGCATGATTTGCTGAGGGGGTAAATCCATCGCTTCTGCCATGGGACACCCAGCAGAACATTTCCCGCATTGATAACAATCATGCAGATTTACCTTTGCTCGTTTGCTTATTTGTTCAACAAAGGTTTTTTCTTGCCTGGTTGTCTCGGTGAGGTTAACAGTTCTCATGAGACTCCTTCTCGGCATGGGGGACAGAAAATGGAAGGTAAAAGATGCCATCTGAAAACACATCAAGAATTGAGGAGTGGATTCGAGAATTGAAAACTGAAAGCAAGTCGTAGTTCTTAAAAACTTTGTTTTTTAAGATGCTAAAACCAAAATTTCCAAGTTGATTAGGTATGTGATTGCTTGGTTGTGTTCTGTGATTAGCGCACGTTCTCAGACTCGCTCGTTCAAGCAAGAAAAGATATAACGCGGCTACGTTCGTAGATAAAGCGGACGAGCCGAACCATGACCTCGGCATTGTTGCCTCCTTAGTTCGGGAGTTGGAAGGCAATCTTGTTCGTCTAGGTATTTTGTAGCGCAGGTTTAGCAGTTCAAAGACGTAATATTGCGTACGCGGTCGAAAATATGAGGCAACGTGCTTGTTTTAGAGCAGTTGGATTAACGTAAAAATAACCCTCTCTTCTTTTGTCTTAGAAGGAGGTCAGCAGGAAACCGACGCCAAAATTTATTCGGATCTAAAGAAACTCGAGGGTAATACCTCTGTTTTGAGCGAATCGCAGAAGCGGTGTACCTGTTCTTAGTTTCGCGCTACGATACTTATGTGCTTTATTCGCCCTTTAAAAAGTGAGTGGGGAAGTCGCAATGGGGAAGATGGATTGGGAACAATCTGAGGGGAAATGGATTACTCATGCGTGTTTTTTGCCTGTGGAGGGCGTTGTGTAAATCGTTCGTTGGTGCGAGACGGTAAGTCATTTGCCAAGACACGGATTCTCTTCATCCCGATAGCCCGATTATCCTCAACAGCGAGGCTGTGCGCGAGGCCGTTCATTGCGACATGCAATTTTTCCAAAGATAGACTGAAATATCCTCTAAAACGTAAACATTGGCGTGTTGGTGGTGGAGACAAAGAACTGCGAGGATGTGACGAATGGGAACGTATCAGCTGGGATGAAGCTCTTGATATTGTTGCCTCAGAGGTAACGCGTATTAAAAATAAGTACGGAAACAAAGCTATTCTAGCTACGGGATATGAATATCGAAATGTAATTCCAGGGCTCTATACCGCTCCTTCGCTTAATGCCTATGGTGGTTGTACGGTTACCTGGGGGCAAGCATCTCAGGGTGCCTTTCCGCTCGTGGCGAATTCGATGAAGGGTTCTTATGACTTAGGGGCAACGGATTTTTCGGATCGTTACGAGATTCGAAAGGCAAAGCTCATTGTAATGTGGGGCCAAAATCCTGCTTGGTCGCAAGCAGGAAACCCTATGTATCATTATCTTCAGGCAAAGAAAGCAGGAGCTCGTTTTGTTTTCATCGACTCTTGGTTTAATCCTTCCATGCAGGTTTTGGCTGATGAATGGATTCCTATTCGCCCTGGAACCGATACCGCTCTTCTTCTTGCGTTGGCCTATGTAATGATTGTTCATCAGGTTTACGATCAAGATTTCCTTGATACCTATTGTGTTGGTTTTGACAGATATCACATGCCTTCTGGTGCCCCTCGTGAAGATAACTTTAAAGACTATGTTTTAGGCACCTATGACCAAACCTCTAAAACGCCTGACTGGGCATCGAAAATCTGTGGTGTTTCACCTGTAAAGATTGAACAGCTTGCTCTTGAAATGGCAACCGTAAAACCTATGACCATGCGAGCAAGTCAAGCTCCTGCGAGAACCGATAATGGCGCAAGATTCGTTCAAGCGTTTTATACCGTTGGATGGATGACGGGCAATGTGGGAGTGTCGGGATCAGAAATTTCTGCAGGTGGTTCGGCTGGCAACATGGTGTTTGGAGGGCCACCATTAGTTCGTCCTGGTTCTAAAGGGTGCACCTGGCCCGCAAATCCTCTTTGTCAACCACCACGCGGAGGCGGAATGCTTGCGAAAGGGAACTATGACCCGGAAGCTTATTATGGTATTGCGATGCCAGAAGTGTGGGATGCGGTAGTTAGTGGGTATTATCACGATTTTATTCACGGTGTTCAGCCCATTGATATTCGTATGATTTGGAAAATTGGCGATGGTGGACGAATGAATCAAAACCCAAACTTTTCACGTGCTGTTGAAGCGTATAGAAAGTTGAATTTGCTGTCGCAAGTGATTTATGGATGACCAATGATGCTCGTTATTCAGATATTGTTTTGCCTGCCTCTTCAATGTGGGAGCGTGATGCTGAAGTTCTGACACAGATCAATCGTGAGACCCTCATCTTTGCGCAAAAGTAGTAGACCCTCCAGGGGAGGCTAAAGAGGATCTATGGATTGAAGCGCAGCTTGCAAAGCGCTGGGGAATAGATCCTTTGTTAATTCAGCCACTTTCAACTAAACAGATGGCATTTAACGAATTGCTTGGTGCTGAGGTTATTTGTGAGAATGGCGATTGGGAACCTCTCATTAAGGTTACGCAAGAGGATTTAGATCGAAGGGGAATTCAGGGAACTCCCCATGAGGGGCGTGTCCCTCTTGATCAATTCCTCGAAACGGGCGTGTATCAGGTTCCTCGTCATGAGGATGATTGCTTTGGTCATGTTCAGTATGCTGATTTTCGAGCTGATCCAGAGAGTTGTCCCGTAGTAACCCCGTCTGGAAAATTGAAATATATTGCGAGCAACTACCTCTTAGATTTAAAGAATTGGATTGAGTGAGATTGATCCAGTAGCGCATTATGTTCCTGCAAGAGGAGGTTATGAAGAAGCGCATGCCTGTTTATCAGAAAAGGAATACCAAAGATAAAAATGACTTAAAAGGTCAGAATTTCTCCTTGCAATGTATTAGCGTTCATAGTCCTAATCGCTCTCATCAATTATTTAATAATGTTGCTCAATTGCGTGAAGTTTTTCCTCACGATGTTTGGATTAATCAGCTTGATGCACAAAAAATAGGCATCCAAAAAGGTGATTTCGTTGTCGTCTCAAGTAAAAGTGGATCTTTGGTTCGTCGGGCTAAAGTTACTTCTTTGGTTATGCCGGGGGTAGTTATTCTTGGGCAGGGTGCGTGGTCAATGCTTGATAAGGATGGTTTAGATCGAGGGGGAAATGCAAATACGTTGCAGTCCAGTGAGCTTACCGGCGAAGGGCACTGCACGTGGAATACCACCTTAGTGAGAATTGACCAATGGACAGGAGATCCTCTTGATCTCGATTACCTCATGTCATTTGATGGTGAGTTAGAGGAAACATTATGAGTGGCGATAGTCTTAAGGATAACTCCTCGGTTTCGCAAAAAGCTCACAGATACAATTGGGCTTTGTTTGTAATGCGAATGAATGCAGTGGGTGTAAAGCATGCGTTATCGCATGTAAGGACATTCATAATTTGGCACCGGGGAAAAAGTTTAGACGAGTCTTATCTGGTGAATCAGGTGCATGGTTAGAGAAAGATTCTATTGTTAGTCCTGTTGGGGTTTTTAGCTACAGTTTCTCAATTTCTTGTAATCACTGTACGAATCCTGTGTGTGTTCAGGCTTGCCCGCGAAAGGCAATTACTAAAAGCCATGAAACAGGCATTGTTCAAATAGATGAGTCGCTTTGCGTAGGATGCGGGAAGTGTGTTAAAGCCTGTCCTTATCATGCTCCGGTAGTATTTAAAGATTTACGAAAAACGTACAAATGTGATATGTGCCTTGAGCGCATACAAGAGGGTAAAGAACCTGCTTGTGTTGCTGCCTGTACGATGAGGTGCTTGAAGGTTGGCGAAATTGTTTCGTTGCGCAAAGAATATGGATCAGTCTCTGATGATGCGCTCCTGCCGGATTCTCGCAAAACCTTACCAAACTTTGTACTAGTCCCACATCGATTCGGTACGGATTCTTGTGGGAAAGTGGTGTTATCGAGTATGCCTGAAGAATATGAAAACACTTAATTCAAAACCAAACAGCATTGCCTTGGGGTATGCGAAGTCGATAGTCACTAAAATTGTAGTGAATAATGTAGGCGGCAATGCTGTTTGATCGCAACAGAGGACCATCTGGTCTTTCGGATTGTCTATAAATTCTTATTACACAATTCTTCTGTTCTTTTAATAGATAGGCGGTAGAGGTTATTCAAACGAAGTCACCTCTATGAGAATTGCTTAGTTAAGTCCGAGTTCATTTGCCCATTGACGAACTTCTTCTTCGTCAACACTTGAACTAAAACGTATCCCTTCTTGCCAGTCTCCTGTTCCTGCCATGTCGGCAAGAAGAGTACCGCTTTCTCCTAAGGGAGAAGAGGCTGAGGTGCAAAACGGAATGACCGTTTTGCCCGAAAAGTCATTTTCGGTAACAAAGTCATCAATTACCCATGCTGCATTCGCCCACCAGATTGGGTAACCAATAAGTATTGTGTCATAGGAATCGAAGTTATCAGGCGTAATGGTTTCCAGCTCTACGTGCCTGTTTTCGTCAAGGTGTTCGGTGCTGACGCGGCTATCGTCGTTGTTGTAGTTAAGATCTTCACGTGTGTAGGGCTGTGTAGGGGTGATAACAAACGTATCAGCGTTAAGTTCGTCTGCCAAAGTATTTGCTACGGATTCGGTATGCCCTTGAGCTGAATAATACGCAACAAGAATTGAAGATTCTGATTGAGCATTTGATCCGCTACTTTGCTCATCCGAAGAACATGCAGCTAAAATCGAACTTAAAGGAATCATGGCAGCGAGAACCGCTGTTCCCTTAATAAATGACCTTCTTGAGATATCAGTGGTGGCTGCATGAGTTTTCCTTTCGAGTCAGGTTACTTCCTTTAGGGCGGGTTAGCTAGTTTTGCCGTTTTTGCGGGAGAATCTAACTTGTGTTTCGTTGTCGATTTGCTAAACAATGTTGTTCTTTGAATTATTGAGCTTCAGAGTTTTGCATTTTTATCGACATTCGCAAAGAATTTCAAATATTTCATCACGAGAAAGTTTCTTTGCGCATCCAGGCGTCAGTATTGCAGTGTCGGCTACAGCATGGAGGATTTCATCAGTTGCCTCTCCTCCTAATTCAGCAAACTGGTGGGAAGGTTCATCTCCTTAATAAATGCTTCAAGTGCATCTATTCCTTCCTGAGCAATTGCCAAATCATCTTTATCTGCTGGATCAATATTCCAAACTTCTTGTGCCCAGTAAGAGAATTGTTCAGGTGCGGCGGGTGCAATATGGCGATACAGTGCTGGATGAATTACCGCAAGACCAAGTCCATGATTGGTGTGGGTATAAGCACCATACTGATGTTGAATCATATGGCATTGAAAATCAGTATTCTTATTAATTTTAAGCACTCCGTTTTCACCCATTGCTGAGTCGTAGACAAGTTCGCTTCGGCTTCGAGGTTCTGGTCATCGTTTTCTACAATGCGCATGTTACGAATGATGTTTCGCTGAATTGCCAAATTGATATCATCAGTAACATTTATTGTGCGTGGCGCACCAAAGTATGATTCCATGCAGTGAGACAAAGAGTCAAAGGCGCCACTCATAAATTGCTGATGGGGTACTGTAAGGGTAAGAGCAGGATCGAGGGCTGCCCATTTGGGAAGAGCTCCTAAGAAAGGACCTTTTACGTGCGTCTCTTCGTTGGTGATTACGCCGCCGCTATTTTGTTCAGCTCCAGTTCCTGAAAGTGTGACGATGCAGCCCATCGGAATAAAATCAGTCGGCATATTTCCTTGCTCATGTTCGAATACGTGAATGTCTTCATCGAGTTTTGCTTGTGCAGATATGATTTTGCAGCAGTCAAATACCGATCCTCCGCCAACGGCAAGAATGAAGTCTACGTTATTGTCTCGTGCAACCTGAGCGCCTTTTTGAACCATGTCGTAGGTTGGGTTGCTCATAATGCCGCCAAAATCGACAATTGTTTTACCAGCGTCTTGAAGTGATTTTGCTATTTTGTCATATACGCCAGTGCGTTTTGCTGATCCACCACCATAAGCCAACATAACGGTAGAACCCATTTGAGGCATTTCTGCGGCCAAGGCTTGATTAACCGCATCAGGACCAAAATAATTTTTAACAGGATAATCGTACACAAATGCTTCCATGAGATTCCTTTCTGAGACTGTTAGAAAACTGGTTTCAGAATGACCGAGCTTTTACGTTTTCTACCCTAAGGTTGAACAGCGTAAGGTGAAGTCTCTGTTAGTAGTAGGGTTATAACGACGAGGTTTGAACCTTGGGTGTGTAAACGTTTTCGTTATAGAGGGTGCACTAACTGGAATAACGCGACAAATAAACAGATTGCTACGATACAAAGAAATACAAGTATACGTGAGGTGCTTTAGATGATTTTTTATTTCACAGCAACGGGTAACTCTTTGTATGTAGCAAAAAAACTTGCTCAGGCACAAAACGAATCTTTTGAGCTTATTAGTATTCCGCAGGAAATGGATCGCAGTGAAGCGTTGGTATACGAGGATGATGCAATTGGTGTTGTATATCCCATATATGGACATATGATGCCTACCTTGGTTAAAGATTTTCTTAAACGGGCAAGCTTCAAAACGTCTTATTTTTATTTTGTTTTAACGTATGGTGCCCGTCATGCAAATGCGGTTGAACTTTGCATGGATGCTGCAAAAGAGTGCGGAATTACGCCAAACTATATCTCTACCTTGTTGATGGTCGATAACTGGTTGCCTAATTTTGACATGGACAAACAGCGCGCCCTTATTCCTGAAAAACACATTGATGAAGAGTTGGAATGAATTTGTGAAGAAGTGTCGACTCGCAAGATTTGGATAGAGCCAGTCAATGATGTTGATCGCGCGGCACATGAGCAGTTTTTATCATCTGGATTATCTTTTGATGCAAAAAATCTAGAACATTTTCTTGAAATATACGCGGAAGAGTGTACGGGATGCGGTACATGCGCAAAAGTCTGTCCCGCAGGATGTATCCGTATAAATGATGAGGGGGTAGCGGTTCGGCATGCTTTGGAGGGAGATGGATGTAACGCGTGTTTGGCCTGTATACATGCATGTCCTTCTGGCGCTATAGAACTTCCTCTGGGGGAGGTAAACCCTCAAGCGCGCTTTCGTAATGAGCATATAACGTTACAGGAATTAATTTCGGCGAATAATAGGCTTTAATGAGGTGTTTTATATGGAAAAGAGAGTTTTAGGTTCAAGCGGAATAGAGGTTTCTCCTCTTGGTATGGGCTGTATGGGTCTAACTCATGCAAGTGGGGATCCTTTATCTGATGAGGAAGCTGCATCTGTAGTACGTTCTGCCTATGACATGGGCTATACCTTTTTCGATACAGCTGAATGTTATGTTGGTACTCGTGCAGATGGAAGTACTGCTTTTAATGAAGTTGCGGTAGGTAGAGGCTTGCATGCAATTCGCGATAAGGTCGTGATAGCCACAAAGTTTGGAGTAAAGCATGCTCCAGATAAGTCGCTAATAGTGGATAGCTCTCCTGAAACGATTCGTTCGTCAATTGAAGGAGGTCTAAAGCGTCTCGATACGGATTATATAGATTTGTATTATCAGCATCGTATCGATCCGAACGTAGAGCCAGAAGAGGTTGCTTCGGTGATGAAGGAACTTATTGCTGAAGGAAAAATTCGGAGTTGGGGAATCTCTGAGGCAATGAAGAATACCTCAGGCGTGCTCATGCGGTTTGCCCTGTTGCAGCGATTCAAAATAGGTATTCTATGATGGCTCGCTGGAACGAATCGCTTTTTGAAACGCTCGAGGAGCTCTCTATCGCTTTTGTTGCATTTTCTCCTATGGCTAACGGTTTTCTGACGGGTGCTTATTCTTATAAAACGAAATTTGAAGGCGCGCAAGATTATCGTGATGGAATGCCTCAATATACCGAAGAGGGTCAAAAGCGCGCAGAACCACTTATTGACCTTATTCAAAAACTAGCAGAGCAGCATAAGGCAACTCCAGCACAGATATCTCTTGCATGGATGCTTGGTAAAAAGCCTTGGATCATTCCTATTCCAGGGAGTCGAAAACCAGAGCGCTTGCGTGAAAATTTTGCTTCAGCACAGATTTCTTTAACAGGTAAGGAAATTCAGCAGATTGATGAGCTGACAGATTCTTTGGATCTGATGGTTTTTGGGGGACACGCAATTAAAGACTAAAAAGCTTATAGTGAATCGTTTGTTTGATAGAAGTGAGACGCTATTCGTTAAATAAATCAGCCGCTTTTTCATTTTTTCTGCGATCTTAACGCCGAAAGGACAACGATCTTCGCAGGCTTGGCAAGCGGTGCAGTCGGCTGCTGTTACCGATAGAGCGTGGTAATGCTCGCGTATTGAGTCCGGCACCTGGTCATACATAGTTGCGAGATCGTAGTACTTATTTACGGTTGCGATGTCGATTCCTTTAGTGCAAGGAGCGCAATGTCCACAATAGGTACACTGTCCGTAATAGGCATGAGCTGGAGCGTTCGCTAAAGTAGTTGCGTAGTCGCGTTGATCTGCAGTTGCGTTTTCGTAGGCGGCTGCTTCATAGACCTGAGTAGGAGTAGAAAAACCTGGTAATACACTTGCTACTGCAGGACGCGTCAAAGCAAAATGGAGACATTGAATTGGTGTTAGAGCGACTCCGAACGGAGACATTTCTGCTGATAAGAGTCTTCCTCCTGCGTATGGCTTCATTACGGTAAGGGCAGTTTTTGTTTCTTCTGCCAAAGCATACAGTTCAGCACGATCTTTGTTGATTCCGCTCAGTCCTTCAATTTGATAATCTCCAAATAGATCTTCTATGTTGTCGGTTGCTGGCATCATATCGAAGGCTGGATTAATACTAAACATGACCACTTCGATAAACGGTGTATTGCAAGCCAGCTTTGCTATTTCGGGATTGTGAGTAGAAAGTCCAATATGATGGATGATATGCTTTGCGTGCAGGTCTTCTACGTATTCCCTAAAAGCTCCGTTAGTAACCGTCTTGAACTCATCGACTTATCAACAAAATGAATCATCCAATGTCAATATAGTTGGTGTGGAAGCGCTCAAGTAAATCATCGAATGCAGCTTTTACAGGACCAAGTTCGCGCGTACGAACGTATTGATCATTTTGCCAGGTTGATCCAAGGTGTCCTTGAATGATCCAGGTATCTCGTTGTCCAATTAACGCATCACCTAAATTTGATCTTCGTAATGGATCGGGCATCCAGCAATCAAGAAAATTAATCCCAGCTTCTTTACAGGCAGATACCACACTTTTCGTTTCTTCAAGTGTTCCATCCATCCACTCGCCACCAAAGCCTATCTCGCTTACTTTGAGGCAGTGTTGCCAAGTTCGCGGTAGTTCATGCGTGCCCTCTTCCTTGTATGTCCTTGTTATCTGGATTTTTAGAATACTTCTCCGAATTTTTTTTTCGCGAATTTCCTTTTTGTAACATAGTTATAACTTAAAGGTTTAAACTAATATGAGCAATCATAAGAAAGGGCTCTGATGTATAACCCTCAACTAGATACGTTTATCCGTGTTGCTGAAGCGGGGAGTTTTTCTAAGGCAGCTCAATCCTTGTTTATAACACCGACTGCAGTGATTAAACAAATGAATCTTCTTGAGTCAAGGCTTGGGTTAACGCTCTTTACTCGATCGCATCAGGGTCTTTCGCTCACTCGCGCAGGGGAGTCTCTTCTGCATGATGCGAAGCATATCGTTCAATACTCAGAGGAGTCTATTGGCCGAGCCCGTAGGGCAGAACGTGCCGAAAAACGCATAATTCGGGTGGGGGTTTCCCTGATGACGCCTTCTTCGCCTTTGGCTCATATGTGGCCAAAGATTAAGAAACGTTGTCCTGGGATGAGTATGCAAGTTGTATCTTTTGAAAATACTCCTGATGCTGCTCGTGGTTTAGCAAATCTTGGGCAAGATATGGATGTGGTAGTTGGAGTATTTGACGATGCGTTTTTGCGGGAACGGAGTTGCGCGGGTCTCGAGTTTTCAAGAGAACCGTTATGCTGCGCGGTTCCCGTTGACAGCGATTTAGCATCACTGGATAAGATAACCTTAAGTGATCTGCATGATCATTCCCTGCTTTTGATTCGGCGCGGATGGAATGTCGATATTGATGCCTTACGTGATGAAATACTCGAATCACATCCTCAAATCAATCTTGTTGATTTTCCCCAATATCGTGCCGAGGTGTTCAATCAATGCGCAAATGAGGATTTAACCCTTGCAACTTTAGCTTTATGGGGTGGAGTTCATCCCATGTTAAAGACACTTCCAACTGATTGGGAATGTTCGGTTTCTTATGGTCTTTTACATTCCCAGAACCGGCAGAGCACGTTCGTGAGTTTCTTGAGGCGATAAAAGAAGTTCTTGACGAACAATTGCTTGAAGGGAAGTAGAACAAACTGAGTGCTGATTCGTAAACAGAGCGCCGATTTCGATGCACTGTGTATTTTTCTGTTAGGCGTCATGAGTATTTAGCGCATAAACCTTTACATCATGAACCTTTACGCCTTGAGCCTCTATACCATAAGCATTTGCACTATGAGCATTTACGTCATAAACCTTTATGCCTTGAACCTTTAGCATGATATGCAATCTTTTCGGTTCAAATGGAGGTTCTACTCTTAATTGAATCGCAGCCTTTTTGCCTTATGAGAGCTTTATAAAGCTACGCTAAATCAGCTTTAGGTTAAAAGCTCGTATTTATGGCTTTAAAGAAGCCATTAACGCAAATAGCGCTGATGAAAGGATGCGTATGACAGGTTCGCAAAAGGCAATTAAAATCATATCAATCATATTAATTGTGGTGGGCATCGTAGCTCTTATTGCTGGTTTGATTACTTTTGCTGGTGGTATGGCGCTTGTTGGTGCAGGTGCTGAGGCTTCAAGTATCGATCAGCAGTTTTATGTAAGCAGTGCTGGTTTATTTTTTGTTCTTGGTGCTGGTGCACTTATCAGTGGGGTTATAGATCTACTCATTGGTATTTTTGGATTGCGTGGAGCAAAAGATCCTCGGAAAATTGGACCTTTCTTTGTGTTTTCGATAATTGGTTTGGTGCTTTCTATTCTTAATCTGGTTATTTCACTTACTTCTGGTGTGAGTGATCTAACAACTATTGGAAGCAATATTGTTAGCGTGGCTCTTCTGATTGGCTGTGTGGTTTTAGCTAACAAGGTAAGACAGATTCACTAAAGATAGTTTAGGGGCATTGAATAATTTACCCGGACACATTTTTGAGTATTAAGTCTTGAATTTAGGTATCAACCCATAATCCAATCATGACCACTCGCTATGCAGGTGGTGCTGATTTCGGACACTTTGCGTCCTCAACTGGGTTGAAGACGCAGATTAAAAAAGCCGACAGATGATCTGTCGGCTTAATTTTTTACTGGTGGAGATGATGGGGATCGAACCCACGACCTCAGCATTGCGAACGCTGCGCTCTCCCAACTGAGCTACATCCCCAGTGCGTTGTTATTCTACGACTACGTGTTTTCTTGTCAAGAGATTAAGAACTTTCATCTTTACTTGGGTATAAGTCTGATGTTGAGCTGTTTGATTTGCTAAGATGAATTTGCTTTGTTCGTATTGAAAGGATTTCAATGAAGGCTTTAATTCCTGCTGCCGGTCTCGGTAGTCGTTTTCTTCCAGCAACTAAGGCTCAGCCTAAAGAGATGCTATTGGTGGTGGATCGTCCCGCTATTCAATATGTCGTAGAAGAAGGTTTAGCGTCCGCTGCTGATGAGGTAATTATTATCAATAGCAGGGATAAAAAATCTATCGAGGAGCACTTTACTCCAAATCCTGCCCTTGAAGCAGAGCTCCGTAGTCGCGGTAAGGATAAATATGCTGATAAGGTTGCACATGCGGGCAACTTAAATGTCTCCTATGTGTATCAGGAAGAGCCCTTGGGTTTAGGTCACGCTGTACATTGTGCTGCTGATTGCATTGATGGAGAGCCCTTCTTTGTTTTGTTGGGCGATGTGTTAGTTCCCGATAATCAGATGCTTATTCGCATGAAGGAAGTTTCCGATGCTCATAACGGCGCAAGTGTTATAGCGGTTTTGCCCGTTGCTCCAGAAGAGGTAGATCGTTTTGGCGTTATTGCGGGATCGGAAGTGGAAGAGGGTGTTTGGAAGGTTGATTCTCTTGTTGAAAAACCTCCTGTTGATGAAGCACCTTCTAATTTAGCGGTATTTGGTCGCTATCTCCTTACTCCGCGTGTTATGGACCTGCTTGCCGAGGTTG
>ENA-OQDF01000129-OQDF01000129.1-human-gut-metagenome-genome-assembly--contig:-NODE-129-length-26672-cov-2.774948_pt1 | contig 26672 bp, 51 predicted proteins | sample MGYA00242769_ERZ504597 | MGnify/ENA primary metagenome ERZ504597 (study PRJEB26092, sample SAMD00036305) | human gut metagenome | host: Homo sapiens | study: EMG produced TPA metagenomics assembly of...
GCTCGCGCGCCACTGGCGGCAGCTGGCGGCGTTCGACGAGGCCTGTTGGTCTGCGATGTGCTCGTCACGGCGTTTCAACTCGGCCGTCTTTCTGGCGGCCTCGTTGCTTTCGCGCGTCGATTCGGCAGACTTGCGGGCGCTCTCGGCGCTTGCTCGCGAGGACTCGGCCGTTTTGCGGGCGTTCTCGCTGTTGACGCGGGCCACTTCGTTGTTGGCGCGGTTCACCTCTGCGTTGAGGCGCGAGGTCTCGTTCGAAGCCCTTGTTTTCTCGGCCGAAACCCGCTTTTCCTCGGCGGCGTTGGCGTTGTCCATGGCCGTCTTGCAGTTCGCTGCGGCCTCTTGCGCCGCTTCCGCCGAATCCTTGGCGATGGTCGATGCAATGTAGTAGATCTTGCCGTCGGTCGTGCGCACCCTATCGACGTTCCCGTTGGCGTCGAGCATCAGGGCGGCGTATTGGGTCGTTTCTGCCATCAATACCTCCCTTACTTGGCTATTAGGCCCGTGACGATAGCCTGCGGGCCGATGGTCTCGACGATGCAACGGTCGCCCGCCTTGGCCGCCGAGCATGCCGTGGTCATCGGAAGCCCCGAGAGCGTCGTGCCGGATATGGCGACCGCGAGCGTCGCGCCCGAGACGGACTTCACGGTGCCGAAGCCCACGGAGTGCCCCGAGCCGCCTTGCGGCGAGAACAGGGCGGCGAGCTGTTCGCCCGCGTCGGCTATGGTGCTAGCGTTCAAATCGCCTCATCTCCAATTCCATCGGGCATCCTCCCACGAGGGTGAGAGTCTGCTTACGTATCGCGAAGTTCCCGAAGATGCCGGCACTCGGCCAGCGAACCTCGATGGCGTCGGAACGCCCACGGGCGCGTAGACGTGCGTCACCTTCAGGCGGTGGATCGCGGATTGCTGGGTGCGCAGGAGGGTCGCCGCCTCGGCGTTGGCGTTGGCCTGCCGTTCAGCCGCCGTGGAGCCTGCCGGAAGCTCGCTCTTCGTGTACTTGGCCGACTTGCGCCAACCGCGCGTGACGGTCGAGTACTGGCTGTTGGGGTCGGAGTCGATTGCCGTGCCCCTTATGCTTTCGTCGGATGTCGAGTAATCGACGTGCACGACGTTCGCCACGCCCGATTTGTCCAGCTCCTCGGTGCCGCCGTCCTCGAAACGCGCCCACTTGCCCTCTTCCATGACCATCGCTGGCGCGCGCTTGTCAGGCTCGACGTAGCGGCGCAGCAGCACGCGCCCCATCGGGTCGCACGACGCCGAGCTGAAGCCCGCCGCATCGAGAAGGGCGTTTACGGCCTTCAGGCGGGTGGCGTAGTTGCTCTCCCCGTTGCCGATTGCCCCGATAACCCACGTGGTCGTTAGCGTGAAGTCGGACGGGTCGGCGATAACCTCAAGGCCGACCTCGCGCAGGAGCTTCGCCGCCTCGCCGACGGCGTTGCTGCCAGCCGCAAGCGAGCGCGGGGCGTCGAACTCGTCTTCCGCAACCTCGGACAAGCGGCCTGATAGGTCTGCTTCAGACGAGTTGTAGCCAGTTGAACGCTTTGGCGTCGATACGACGAACGTACCAAGCGGCTCCGACACCGTTGTGTCGTCCGGGAACGTGGCATCGAGGTAGATGCGCAGGAGGTCACTACCGAGGTCGAGCGTTCCGAGGTAGTCGATCTTGCCCGTCTCGTAGCTGGTGTCCTGGTTTCGCTCGATGCTCCCGCCGTTTCGGATGTTGCGCAGTCGCTCGACATCGAGGCCGGTCTTTCGGTCAACGCGCATAAAGCGGTACGAGGCCGCGAATCGCTTTTTCCAATCAGGCATTGCTCGGCTCCTCGAACACATCGTGCTCGACCTTCGCCGATGCCGACCAAAGCCCCGCAGATTTAAGCGACTCGTTGAACGTCATCGCGCCGAACGCACGCTCACCGGCGAGGCCGCGCCACCAGCCCTGCCACTGTGTGCGCATGATCTTGCGGAACAGGTCGTGCCCGTCTCGCTCAAGCAGGCAAGAGGCCGATGTCGCAAGGTCTGCCTCATCGAGCGCATACGACTGCGGAAGCCCACCGTTTTCCCCGCCGTCGGCGAAATGGAAGCTGTTGAAGCTTCGCGCCGCAGATGTCGAGTATTTGGCGTCAAGCTCCATCTTGAGCAGCGTCGAGGCATCCTGGCCGAAGTTGAGCGCCATGCACTCGGCGTGCAGGTTCGCCTTGGCCTCGGCGTAGGAAGACGTTCCGTTCGCCGCAGTGCCAGTTGCGCGGTACTTGAAGTCGGCGTTGAGCGGCGGCACGCGGTCGATGGTTTCCTGGGCATCGAGCAGGCTCGACGTGAGAAGGTGGTCGCCCTCGTCCAGCACGCGCTCGACCACGAAGCCGACGCATTTCGACGCGTCGCCAAGCACCAGTTCGTCGCCGTCGCACGTGATCGTGCCGAGCATGGGTATCTCGCCCGCGTCCTCGTCGTAGGCCATCGGGCCTATGATCGTCGTCTCCTCGACGTTGTAGGCGGAAACGCCGTTCTCCACCTTCACGTGGCACGTGAGGTCATCGCCGTACGTCACGGTGATTACGGGGGTTGCCGGCTCCGCCCAGTGCGTCTTGAACCGGCGCGTGGCCGTTTTCGACAGGCCCGAGCGCCCGTCACCGTCAAGGTGAGCAGGTAGTCGATTCCGTTCTTGATGGTCGTGTAGCTGCCAAGCTCAACGGGCTTCATGCTCGTCACGTCGGCCGTGGCTATCGTCGCTCCGCCGACCTCGGAAAGCGTCAGCGTGGCATTGGCTATCCCTGTCTCGTCGGAGGCCGATACCTGAACGGTCATCGGCACGGAGTCGATGAGCACGCCGTCGGTCGCAGGCGAGGCAACCCAGCACGACGGGTAATCGGCGACCACGAACGGCACGTAGTCAGACCACGCGCCCCAATCGGCGTGCAGGCCCTTGGTGCGAACGCGCACCCTCCAGCTGCCCTTGGCGAGCGACTTCTTAATGCTCTTCGCCGTGGTGACGCTTTCGGTGATCGCGCTCGGGCCGCTGAACTCGACCTGCGCGGCGGTCTGCTGCGAGCCGTCCGGATGGTTCGGAACCCACGACACCGCCACCTGGCTGCCGGTGGCCACCACGGTCGCGCGGTGACCTTCGGGGCGAGCGGCGGCGTGATGGTGGTTACCGAGTTCGACTTCACCCACGCCGAGGCGAGCGAGCCGCGCTTCGCCTGAACGCGGTAGACGACCGTTCCGGCTGGCGCGGCCTTGTCGTGCAGGTCGAGCCATGCGGGGTCTTCGCCCTCGGTGGTCGTCGTTATGTCCGCCCACGTCGAGCCGCCGTCGACAGATCGCTGGACGCCCCACGCGTTTGCGTACGCCGCGGCGCCGTACACGCGCAGGGTCACCTCGGTAGCGCCGGCCTTCACGGCCTCAACGCGCGACGGCGCGTTGGGCGTGGTGTAGGTCGTGCCAACCGACGCATGAACGGAGTTGCCGCCGGGGCCGTGCGCGCACAGGCGGTACTCGTACTTGTGCCCGGCCTTGGTCGAGTTGTCCGTGTAGTTCTGGACGTCCCACGAAACGTCGGCGATGTTCACCCATGAGCCATCGTCGGTGCGGCGGTCAACGTAGACGCCCGCCCACGGGTAGGCACCGTCCATTCCCGTGTGATCGACGTCCCAGGTTATCTTCTGCGACGTGTCGGACACGCGCTGCAGCTTGCAGTTCTTGGGCGGATGCGGCTGCGAGTAGCCGCGCTGCGGCACCCATGCGTACACGGTAGCCCACGCGTCGCCGCCGCAGAGCCGTAGTAGTTGTTGTACGTCTTGCCGTAGACGTGCACCTGCACCGGGCAGTTCCAGCCGCTCGCGCCGCGCGGCACGTCCACGTCAAATGTCACCGCGTCGCGCGTCGCCCAGTTGCCGTAGTTGTTCAGCACGACGTCGCGCGAGCTGCGCACCGAGCCGTTCACCACGACGTCGTAGTGCGTTCCGTACTCGGCGGCGTACTTGTCATCGATCGCTGCGGTGACTCGCAGGCGAGTCGTGGTGTCGTTGACGTTCCACTGGCTGTCAACGGAGATGTAGCCGCGATACCAGCGGTTGCGGCCCGCGATCTGTATCTCCCTTGTGTGCTCTCCCACGGGCTACCTCCTCGCTGTGGATGAGCGGCGGGCTGCGGCAACCAAGGTGTCGATGGCGTCGGCCACCGCCACGTCTGCGTTCGCCGTAGCTCCGTCGATTGACAGGTAATAGGTGTCGCCACCGGAGACCGAGCCGACGGCTGCCGCCGCCCCGGTCTCGTAGGTGACGCTGTTTCCGCCGAACGACATGCTCAGGTCGTCGGCGAAGCCCGATACGGTGGCCTTCACGCCCTCGAAGCGCTTCTTCAGGCCCGCTTCGAGGGATTGCATGATCCAGCCGCCGTTCGGGATGAGCAGGCGCAAGTCCTTGCGCTTCGGGCCTTTGAGGCTGGCGATCTTGCCCGCGATGCCGGAAACGAAGTCGTACACGCCGCCGATGCTTGACTTGATGCCGTTGAGCAGGCCGCTGACGATGGAGCTGCCGGCGCTGTAGAGCAGGGAGCCGAGGTTCCCCAGTGCGCTCACGATTCGCCCGGGAATCGACGACACGAAGCTCAGCACGGAGTTGATGCCGTTCGACACGCCGTTGCGGATGTTGCTCCACGCGTTGTTCAGGATGTTGCCGACCGCGTTCCATGCTGACGACCAGATAGATTGCACCGTGGACAGGCCGCCCGATATGAACGACTTCACGTTGTTGATGCCGCCTTGCACGGCAGTCTTGATGCTGTTCCACGTGCTGGTCACCCAGTTGCCGATAGCGCCCCAAATCGAGTCCCACACGCTCTGGATGAGCGCGAGGCCGTTCTGTATGACCGCCTGGATGAGCGCAACGCCGCCGCTGATGACGTTCTGGATGATGCTCCACACGTTCGCTGCCAGCGATTGGATGGCGCTCCAAACGGAACCCCAGTTGCCGTTGATGACGCCCAAGACAATCGTGATGATGTCCTGGATCGCCTGCATGGCGGACGTCACGATGACCGAGATGTACGGCCAAACGGCGTCGATAACGCCCTGAATAGCGGTCATCGTCGATGTGATTACCTCGACCAAAACGGGAAGCACCGTGGAGACGACCGTCTGGATAAGCGTGCATGCGTCAGATATGACCTGCTGGATCAGCGGCATGTTGGCCGTTATGAGGTCGGTCACCTGCTGGATGATTGGGCAAACCGTCGTCGTGATGGCTAGCGCCACCTGGCCTACCGCGTCGATGATCGTTCCGATTACGGGAACGAGGCCCGATACGATCGAGGCGATGACCGGCGCGATTGCCGCAACCAGCCCGCCGATGGCGAGCGAGAAGCTGTTCACGACGATTACGGCGGCGGCGAAAAGCCCTGAAGGGGTTCGGCCAAAGCCGTGAGCTCTGGAACGCCGGGGTGAGCGATGACGCGATGCTCGAAGCGATGCCGACCATGGAGTTGCGGAACGCTTCGTTGGTTGCCATGCTGTAGGCGAAGATTGCCGCGAAGGCGGTGATTGCCGCGACAGCGACCGCAGCAGGCGCGGAAAGCGCCAGAAACCCAGTGGCAACGCCCTTCAGAGCAGGAACGATGCCGCCCGTAAGCGAGTTGGCAAGCGCGCCGAGCACGGGAATCTGCCGATGAGCCGCCAAGCGACACGGCGGCTAGGCCGGCCAAAGCGGCGGCGGCCACCTTTCCGCCCGTACCGAGCTGCGAGAGGTCTACGCCCTGGATCTTTTCGGCCAGGCTATCGAGGAACCCGCACACCTTCTCGACCGCGCCGCCGGTGCGCGTCAGGTTGCCCTGCGCGTCGTAGGTGACGCCCAGGAACTCGCCGAAGGCCACGGTGAGCGGCTTCAGCGCCGCACGGCACGAGTTCAGTACGCCTCGTATGGAGTTGAACACAGGGATGGCGGAGTCCTTGAGCGGAGTCATCCAATCCTGGCCGATTTTCGAGAGCGCGGCCTTCATGTTCGCCATGGAGCCGGTGAAGGTTTCGTTCGCCGCCTTTGCCGAATCGCCGAACGCGGAATACATGGCGTCGGAGAAGGTTTGGAAGTCGATCTTGCCAGCCGTGACCATCTTGGAAACCTCGTCGGAGGACTTGCCCAAGTAGGTCGACAGCGTGGAAATCGCGTTGATGCCTCGGTCGGTGAACTGCGCGACCTGCTCGCCGGAGAGCTTGCCGTTCGCGGCCACCTTGGCCCAAATCGAGGAGAGGTCGCCCAAGTCCTGGCCGAACGTGGCGGCTGTGCCCACGCAGCCGTTCAGAGCCTTTTCCATGTCGTTGCCGGCGGCGACGCCAGATGCGGCGAGCTGGGCGCACGCCTGCGCGGCGGTGTCGAAGCCGAACGCCGTTCCGTCAACTGATTGCTGGATTGTGCTGTAGAAGTCGCTCCATTCGAGCTTCATGCCCTTGAACATCGTCTGGGCCTTCTCGATGTTCAAGCGCGGCTCATGCCGCCGGTGGCGGCGAGCGTGGTAACGCCTGCTGTAACCGTTCCGATGGCGTTGCCAATTGACTTCGCAACGCTGCCGAAGCTGTTCGCGAAGTATCCCGCCACCTGCGAGCCGACGCCCTTGGCCGTCTCGGTGAGGCCCTTGAGCTTCGATGCGGAGCCATCGACGCCCGAGTCGAAGTTCGAGCCGTCGTAGGTTCCCTTGGCGGAGAGAACGTAATCAGCCATTCAGCTTGCCTCCTCCCCAAGGCGTCCATGGCGGGTTCTTTCGGTGCTGCTCCTTCAGCGCGTCGATCTCCTCGTAGGTGAAGGAGTCCTCGCGGAAGGAGCCGTTGCGCTTTTCCAGAGCTTGTGGCGCTTCTTGGACAGGCAGTTGGCAACCGCCACCTGTACGGCGTCCTTGAAGAGGTTCGATTGGTCGACGGTCACGGTCTCAAGCTCTTTGCGCACGAACGCGAGCTGCACGGGCGTGTGCTGCGCGTACTGCTCGTAGTCCCAACCGAGCCTGGCGGCGAAGAACGCGAAGTCGGCCTCCCTGCGGAACAGGGCGGCGTCTTGCGCGGCTTCGCCGCTTTTCGGCTTGGCGGTGAAGTAGTCAAAGCCGGTGAGGCGCGTTAGGCTAGTTCCCTGCGCCCTTGAATAAAAAAGCGCAGTCGCGCTGAAGCGCCATCATTACGGCCTGGAACACGACGGGGTAGCCGTTCATGTCGATGAGCTTGTTCACGATCTCCTCGGCCTTCTGCGGCAGGAAATAGCCGCCGCCCTGCACCTTCAGGCCGTAGCCTGCGATGGCCGCAAGCTCCTTGAAGGTGAACATGCCGTCGTTCTTGTAGAACGAGGCGATGATGGGCGTGTGGCGCTCCTCGTAGAGTCGATGCGCTTGCGCGAGAATCGGATCTCGCAGACGTGGCCGCGCACGGTGAAGGTCTGCGGCTCCATGCTCTCGGGGTCTTGTTCAAGCTCGTTCACGATGTCTTCGGTTTCTGCGGCATCTGCGGCGGAATCCTCAAGGAATGCGTCGAGTTCGGTGTCTTCTGTCATTGGTCAGGCTCCTTAGCTGTTGGAAACGGTGATGGTGGCTGCGGTGATCTGCTCCTCGGATGCGGTCTCGTAGAGCCACGGCTTGCCCGTGCCCTGGAACTCCATGGAGTAGGTGGCGTTGTCGTCGTTCGGCGCCTCGAAGCTGTCGGAGGACACGAGCGCGAGGCCCATACGCAGCGGAACGTACTTGGTGTTCGCGCTCGTGCGGATGCGCTTGCAGACCTTCAGGCACAGGTACTCGCCCTCGGCAAGCGCCTTGGCGACGGTCTTCGTGGCGGAGTCGTCAGGCGAGTACAGGCCGTCGATGGATGCGTCCCAGCTCTTGGAACTGGCGAACTTGAGCGTCCAGCCGCCGATGGCGTCGTCCTTGGTCGCGGCCTCCGTGTTGTCCTGGCTCATGTTGAATTTGAGTCCCTGCTGGCCGCTCACGGCGAGCAGCTCGGTGCCGGTCTTGTCGGTAACGAGGGCAACGATGTCGTTGCCGCTGAGGGCCTTGGCGGTTGCTGCGTCGAAGTCGCAGCCGATGAGGTTGGTGTCCTGCTGAGCAGTAGACATCTCGGTTCCTTTCTAGTTCTTGACGCGGAGGCCGTAGCAGACGCGGAACGTGAACTCCGCGATGGCGTGGCCCTCGTCGGTCTCGTCTTTCTTGACGGTCTGCACGCCGTTGCAGGTCGTGCGGTAGAGGCTGAACGGCGCGGGAAGCTCGAAGCCCTCCATAAGCGCCTGCTCAAGCCGCTGAACCATGCCGAGCACCTTCGCGTTGCTGTATGGGCGCACGGGCTCGCTGATGCAGTGCACCCACACGGTGATGGCGTCGATGTACATGGTCTTGGTGTTCTCGGGCTGCGTAGATTGCAGCTCTACGCTATAAAGCGGCGACTTGCGGTTCTCGGGGCTGTCGTAGCACGCGGTGCCGGTGCCCGCCTCGATGGCATCGATGAGGCATCCGAGGAACACCGCGAGGCTTAATCGTTGGATCATCGCGCCCTCCCTAGAGCTTCCGTAGTTGGTCGATTAGGTCTTGTCTGAATATCGGCTCTTGCGCCTTGACGTTGCGCTGCAGGAATCGCTGCCCCTCCACGTATCCGCCGTTCACCGTGCGGTGGCCGTACTCGACGTGAGGCGCGTAGTCCTTCGCGTATCCGACGGTGTCGCCGGACTGCCCCAACGACATGCGCAGCTCGCCGTGTGGCCCACCAGGCTGGTCTTCTCGGTAGATACGGGCGTTCCGCCGTCCGCTTTGCCACGGTTGTAGATTTGGGCCATGTTCTTCATGATCACGGCCTCGAGCCTTACGTGCGAAAGGCGGTTGAGCTTTCCGGCAAGACCGTTCACGTCGCGTATCACGAGGCCCATGGCTTGCACCTCTTGACGCTCACGACGGTTGCGTCGCCGTCGGCCATGACGTTCTCGACCTCGTAAGAAGCCCCTTTGACCTCGACGCCGCAGACGTCGCGAAGTCGGTTGCCGGGCGCTTGGTGAGCAAAGAGCGCGAAACGCTGTCGAAGGCGTTCCCCGTCTCGGTGCTGCGAGCCTTGTGGCTCGGGCCGAAGCGCACGAAGAAGTCGAACGCCTCGACGGTCGAGCAGACGGGGTTGTGCAGCTCGTCGGTGCCCGTCTGCTCGCGCCTGAACGCCCTGGCCCTGTACCACTTCATCGGCGCGCCCCCATGAACTTGATGCCCTTGGGGCGGCACGCGTCGCGCAGGGCCTCGATGTCGCTCGAATAGGCGGACAGCACGTCGTCGATGAACGAGTTCGACATGCTGCCGCGTCGGACGCCGACTCGGAGGTGCTGCCCTCGTAGCCGCGCAGGCGCAGGGCCTTCACCGCCGCATCGACGGCGATTGACTCGGCCAGGCGCGGAAGCCGCTCGACCTTGAGGCGGATGAGCAAGCGGTCGGTGACCGTCTGGATCATCTCCTCGATGGCGGGGTCGTCGGGCATGGCCTCGTCTGGGAGGTATCGCGCCTTAACGCGGTCTACGAGCGCGGCCATGGGCTAGCCCTCCACGTGGTCGGAGCCTCAAGGGCCTGCGTGGATGTCGTGTCGATGGTCGCGATGATGTGGCCGTAGACATTGGGCAGCACGGGGATGAACACGCCGGAGGCCTTCGTCCATGTGGCCACGGGGTCGGGGGTGTCCCAGCGGGTGCAGGTGACGAACTGCATCTGGCGCTTCTCGTCGAAAGCGCCGCCCTGCTCAAGCTCCTCGGGGGTGACGCCCCAAAGGCCCGTGCCCACGGAGCCGTCGTAGCCCACGGAGCACATGACGAACTTGTCCTCGGGGAAGAAGCGGCCCTGGGACACGCTGCCGCCCTCGGCCCCGATGATGCCGTAGCGCTCCTCGTCAACGGTCAGCGTGAGGCCGTTGAACTGCCGCGCGAGCAGGTTGTTCACCTGCGCCAGGCTGGGCAGGATGCCCGCGCCGTTGACGCCGAAGATGGCCTTCTGCACGGCGGCGTTGCGCTGGATAAGGGAGAACACCTTCTTGGAGGTGACGGCCACGGTCGGGGTCTGGCCCTTGCCCTGCGCGATGGTCACCCAGCCGTCGATGTCTCCCAGGACTGTCGGCTTCGGCAACCGCCCACTTGGCCGTGACCTTCTGGTCTTCGGGCACGCCGAAGTCGATTTCCATGGACACGTTGTTCTCGGCGATGACCATCTTGCCCGTGGTCAGGGCCTCAATTTGGCCTTCTCGGCGCGCGTGACGACAGACTCGGCGGTGCGGGCGACGTCATCGAAGACGTAGCGGCGCACGGAGTCCATCTGCATGTCGAGGCCGCGAGTGATGCGGCGCAGGCGCTCGGAGAGGTTGATCTTCTCCTTGATGAGCAGGGACTCGGTGGTGACGCGCTCGAACGGCACGCGGGAACCGATGTGTGCTCGGTGTCGAAGCCGTGGATCATGGCAACGGTGGGCAGGTTGCCGTTCTCGGCCAGGCGCGTGTACTCGGCCTCGATGTACTGCGTCTTGCGATCGGGGAACAGGCGGGAGCTGTGTAGCTGCGCTGGACGTTGAAGCCCTGCGAGAAGTCGAGCATGTCGCGCTCGGTGATGAGTTCAGAGATGAGACGCATGTTGCGCTGCTCCTTTCGTTAAACCAGGTAGAGGCCTGCGGCGGCGAGGTCTGCCTTCTTCGCCTTGGCCTCGGCGGATACCTTGTCGGCCTTGAGTCGGCCCTGGAAGATGACCGCAGCCGGGCACTTGTCGGTGTCGGTCATGTCGTAGTCCTCAAGGAACACGCCGAACTCGGACGTGCCTGTGAAGAGTGCGCCCGCTTGATGAGCTTGCGGCCATCGACCTCCTTGGCCATGGCCTGCGTGGCGGTGCGGGTCTTCGCGACGATGCCCACCTCGGAATCGAGGATGCTTTGGGACTCGCCGTAGGTGAACGCCTTATTGAGCGCCATCTTTCTTTCCTCCGTTCATTCGGTTGCTGTAATCGGATGCGAACTTCGACGCGAACGACTGGCTGGGCTTGGTGCCCGCGCCGTTTTTCGGGGGCTGGCGCTTCAGCGCTCCTGCACGGCGGCGTTTACCGCTTGGGGAACAGCTCCTTGATCTTGGAGATCGCGGCGTTGGTGTCGTCGGCCTTCTCCGTGACGAACATGGACAGCAGCTCGTCGCCGAGGTCGATGCCTGCGGCCTTCAGCTCGGAGCGCGCGACGCCCATCTGCTCAGCCAGGTTGATGCGGCGCTCAAGCTCGGCCTTCTCGCCCTGAGCCTTCTTCAGCTCGTACTGCGCGCGCTGCAGGTCGTTCATGCCCGCCAGCTTCTCGGCCTCGGAGCGCTTGTCGTCTGCCTGCTGCGCAAGCTCCTCGCGGATGCGCTTTTCGAGCTTCTTGCCCTCGCGCGCGAGCTTCTGCTGCACGATGCGTTCACCTCGTCGTCGGTGTAGGTCTTACCTGCTGGCTTCGGCTCTGGGTCGGTGCCGTCGCCGCTTGGCTCGGGCTCGGGGTCGTTGCCCTCGTTGCCTTCTGCGCCATCGCCTGCATGGTCGGCGCTGCCGCCCTGCGGAGGCGTGAGGTTGCCGCCCGCTACGCCCGCGAACTTCTGTCGGTTTCCGTCTTTCGCCATGTTTTGCACCCTCATAAGGTTTCTCGTGCTCATGCCTGCACGTTTCGCCGTAGCTTTTAGCGGGTTCCACGCCTGCCCGATGCCGTGGCTTTTAGCGACTTCAACGCTCGGTCGGTCTTTGACCAAGCCAGTGTCCCGCGTGCGTGAGATTCGCCCGCTACGAGGGGTCTAGGATGTCTTCAAGGCGTTCTAGCGTCGGCAGATCGGCAAGGCGCATGACCTCCGCGCCTTCGTCGGTTATCACCACCATGGGGATGCGCGTTATGCGCTCGGAGTTGTTCAGCCGCTCCATGAGGCCGTCCCATGCCCAGTGCTCGCGCACCTGGTCTGGGTATTCGGCTGCAAGCGGCTCTATGACCGCCTTCCTGTAGGCTTCGCACGCGGGGCAGCCACGGCGTGTGATGTACTCGGCCCTGATCACGTCTCCTCCAATCGACAAAAGAAAAGCCCCCATGTCGGGGGCTTCGTTCTACCGTGGAGGTGAGAAGGGTGTTCGGTTTTAGCGGTGGAGTTCCTTGTTGCGCTTGCGGATGATAGCCTCGGCCTGCTCTTGGCTTATCTCGTCAAGCCAAAGCTCGCCTACCAGCACGGCCCACAGGTCGTTGTCGTCACGCCATCTCCCGAGCGTGAAGTTGTAGGTCTCTGCGGTTCCTGCCTCAAGGTCGATGCGAGACACGCGCTTCACGGAATCGTCGATGTAGTAAATCATTTGCGCACCTCCTCGATGTTGGGCGGGGTTGAAAGCCCGTCGGACAGCTCTATCATGCGGCGCACAAGCTCGGCACGCCGTTTCGGGTCGGTCTCGGGAAGCCGCTGCTCCTCGTAGAGCTTGTGAAGTTCGTTCTCCTTTAGGGCAAGCGACTCGGGCGTGTGGAACTGAAGCTCGAACTTGAAGCCGTCGGGCGTCTCGAACTGGCAGTTGACGCACGATAGGTCACGCCCGTGCTCTGCAGCGTGTTCTTGACCTTGACCAGAGTATAGCCAGCCTTCTCAAGCTCGGCGCGGATGCGGGCGAACTCGTCGGCGAAGCTGGCCGTTTGAAGCTGGTAGGTGTACCGCAGCACGTCGTGGATGGAGTCGGCCGCTTCCTGCTCGCTCATGGTCTTGTCGTACGAGTCGGTGCGAATCTTGCGCGCGAGCGACTGCTGGCCCTTGAGCCTGAAATCAAGCCCCGCGAGCGTCGAGCCTACGCGCTGAAGCGATTGCAGGAACGACGTGGTTCCAGGCTCTCGCACCATGGCGTCGGAGCGCAAGCGCGTGGCTTGGGTGCCCGAATCGCCTCCGCGCTTCTGCACATACTCGTCTATCCACTTATCCCAATCGGCCACCTCAAGGGTGTATGAGCAGCGGCACCACGGGTGCATGGGCGGGAAGTTCGTGCCTGGCATGCGCTCGGACAACTTGGCGGGGTGCTGCTTCTGGTAGGCCTCAAGCTCGCGGCACACCTCGCAGGCCTTGCCGTCGTGTATGCAGCTTATGGCGTAGCTTTCGAACTCGGACTCGTGAACGCGGGCCTGCGCCTCGTTGAAGAGGTACGTGCCCTCGGTGTACACGAGGCGCATAGCCGTTCGGGTGCCGCTGTGGTTCAGCCTCGCCCGAAGCTCGCGCGAGATCTCGTCATAGGAGACGCCGCGCGCTATGAGCTTCGAGAAGTCGTCGTTGAGGTAGCTCGCCAGCTTCTCGCGGTTTGCCCAGATGCGCGCCGAGAAGTCTTCACCGGCGGCCCATGCCGCCCCCACGGTGGCCTTGACCACCTCGGAGTCGTAGCGGTAGAAGTCCTTGCCGAAGCCCAGCTCCTCGGCGGCCATGTTGGCCGCGCGGCGCGCCTGCTCGGAGAAGTGGCGCTGAAGCTCTGCCTGCTCGATGGCCCCTATCTCGTACTGCTGGATGCGTATCTGAAGCTGGATGGCCTCAAGCTCGTTCAGCCGGTAGATGGACTCGCGGACGGGCATGAGGTCGGCGTACTGCGGGTACTTCTTGGCAAAGTCGTCCATGCGCTCCATAAGCAGGGTGTGGTCTTCCGCGCTGATGGATTGCAGCAGGCGGCGGTACTCGATCACCTTGTCCTCGCCGTACTGGGCGTAGTAGGCGGCTATGAGGCGGTCGAGCTTGGCCGCCTCGCTGGCGTACACCTTCTCAAGGCGCTTGCGCAATGCGGACTCGTCCTTCTCAAGCTGCGCAAGGAACTCGTCTCGGCGCTCGCGCCAGTACTCGTCGCTAGCTTACTCATCGCTGCCCATAAGAAGCTCGATGATCTGCGCCTTGGTGGCGTTCTTCGGAAGGGCACGCCGCTTCCCTTGGCAAGCTCGCGCAGCTCGTTGATCTTCATGGCCATCAGCCGGCGTTGTCGTCCGCCTCGGGCTGCTCTTCGGCACGCTCGGGTTCGGCCTCTTGCGCAGGCGCTTCCTGCTGCTGTTCCGCCTCGGGCTGCGGTGCACCGCTCGGCTGCTCCTTGATTGCGTACGTTGTCGTATCCACCAGGGAGCCGACCGTCACGAGGTCTTCGCGGATGTAGCCGCCCATGGTCAGCTCAAGCCAGCCGGGTGCGGCATCCTCGACGTGCGCGGCGCAACCGCTGTCCATCGTTCCGATAATTGGCGCCTCTGCGCTCGGCTGCTCGCGGATGGCAAGCGCTTGCCTCGGCTATAGATCGCTACCTTCATCGTTGGTTCCTTCCTCTTCGGTGTCATCGGCCTGAGCCGTCCTATTGGTGGGCATGCCGCCGCTTATGGCGTCGGCCTTCTCTTCCTGCTCGTCGCGCTTGCGCTGCATCTCTGCCTTCGGGTCGCTCACGCACGAGAGCACGGAAAGCTGGGTCTCCTCGGACACGATGCCAGAGAGCTGCCCGGCACGCTTGCCTCGGATTGCAGGTCGTCGGGCATGTTGCGGTGCATGGTCACTTCCACGGCCTGCCAGTCGTCGCCCGCGAAATCGGCGTTGGGGTAGGCGGCCAGAAGGCGCATGCGCTCCTGCACGCCGCGCCTGAACTTCAGCTCCTTGTTTCGCGCCAGGTTGCTCATGGGCATCATGCGCATCTTGAGCGCTATGCCGGAGGCCGTGGCGAAGTTGTCGTCGGTGATGTCGGGCACATGCAGTCTTGTAGATGAGCGTTTCCAGGCGGTTGATGAGGTTTTCCTGCACGCCGTCGGCGTCGGCTTCACGAGGAACATCACGTCGAGGCCCTCGGTCGATTCGCCGAACAGGTTGATGATCTTGTTCTCGCGGATATTCTCTATCTCGGACTCGTCAAGCTCCTTGCCCTTGACCACCATGTAGCAATCGCTGAAGTACTCGACGTCGTTGGCCTTCTCGGACAGCACGGCGTTGTACTGCTCGATGAGCGACAGCACGCCCTCGTAGAGGCCGCGCCCCTCGGTATTCTGGCGGAAATCGACCGCGGGCACGCTTCCGAACGCATGCGCGCTAGGCTCGCCGAAGGCGAAACCATCGTTTTTGCGCGGGCGAAATCGACCACCTGCGCGGCATCCGACCAGCTGCCTTGATGGTCCCGTCGTCGCCGTAGAACCAGCGCACGAAGAACAGCGGGCGCTTCAGCACGGAGTCGTCGTACACCATGAAGGCGGTCAGCGGCGCTACCGCGATTGAGCGCGGCATGCCGTCCTCGTCTTGGTAAAGCATCTCGTAGGCATGGCCGAACTTCGAGGCCATCTTCGAAAGCTCTGCGTCCACGTCCTCCTGAAGGTTTCTCGCCGTGAACTCGGCGATGAACGCCTCCGCGGCGCTTTTCCGCGAATCGGGCATCCCATCGGCGTTTCGCACTGAAAGCGTCATGGGCACGCCGATGAAATAGCCCTCGAACGTCTGCGTGATGGTGTAGGCGAAGTCCGCCGCCATGCGGTTGTCGGGCTTGTAGTCGGGCTTCCTGCGCCAGGCGCGGTCGAAGATGGCGTAATGGCCCCTGTAGGCCGCGTCCAGGTACTCGTAGCGCGGCTTGTGGGCCTGCTCGAACTCGTCGATGAGCCTCTGAAGCAGCTCGGGCGTCATCTCGGTGCCGGCGGGCACGCGGAAGTCCTCGGTCTCAGGCTCGCGCTGCATCTGGTCGTAGTAGAAGGAATGGAACTCGTGCGCCACTTATATGCCTCCCTTGAAGAACTTCACGCCCGGCTTGCTCTGCCACTGCCTTATCGCGCTTGCGAGCGAATCTGGCATGTCGTCGTGCGCTGCGTTCTCGCTGTAGTCGAGCACCTGGTTCAATGCGTCCGCGTCGAGCGGGTACTGGTCGCAGTCGAGGAGCCTCACGTTGGCCCACTGGCTGCGCAGGTGCGTGCTTATCTTGATGTACTTGTTCTCCGCCTCCTGGTAGGAGCAGCACGGGTGCCCCCTGCGGATGATGGACTTGCGCAGATAGCCCTTGTCGGCGTTCGACTCGCAGAAGACGGTGCCGATGCGCAGGGCCTTGCACTCCTTCAGGATCTCGTCGAGGCAGTCGTCTACGTGCCTATGCCACATGCGGATGTGCGCGTACCAGATGCCGCTCCTCTCCCTAACGCAGGTGAAGGCCGTATAGTCAGCGCCGCCGTAGCTCGCGTCTATGTGGCCTATGCCGTCCGCCAAAAGCTGCGGCTCTTTGAAGAACTGCGCGTTGGTGAACATGGCGTCCTCGTCGGCGATGTGCTTCAGCTCGTAGTTGGCAGCGAAAAGCGAAGGCGACATGCTGGCGCGCACGCGCTCTATGTCCTCGCGGCTCATGAGTCCCGTCTCGAAGCAGCTCCATCGGCGGATGTTGGGCATCAGCTGGAAGGCGTCGTCCTTGTGCCACGGCGTGCCCGTGTTGAAGATGCGCCCGCCTCGGTTGCGGATGTTCTGAAGCTCCATGTACAGCAGCTTGATGCGCTCGCGCTCGGCTGCGGACACCCTGTCCTTCACGTTCACGATGTCGTCGGTGAACACCTTGTCGGCGTGCTTGCCCGTGAGAGAGCCGCCGCAGCCAAGCCCCAGCAACTGGGGAGCGCCCGACACGCCCTGTTTGAGGTTCGTCGACACCGAGGACTGCGTGGCCTTGGTTATCACGAGGTCGGTGCCGTAGAGCATGCGCCCGAGGGCCTGGAACCACTCCGATTGAAGAACGTTGGCCGTGGCCGTCATGACCTCCGCCACGTCGTCGTCGGTCTTGCGCAGGAATATGACGCGCTCGCCGGGGAACAGCACGAGGATGAAGGCGAATGAGATGTGCAGGCACGTGGTCTTGAACGAGCCTCGGTGCGCCTGGATGGTCTCGTCCTCGGTGCCGAACACCATGTCCTTGATCCACTTGTTGTGCAGGTCGGTGAGCTTGTCGTATCCCAGCTTCACGGCTATGTCGGCGGGGCAGTCGTACACCAGGTCGATGAGGTCAGCCCTTGTCGGCATGGCGCTTCGCCTCTATCAGCTCGCCGATCTCCTCGGCCGCGCGCGACACGTCCGCTGCCACCTCGACCTTCTCGACGGGCTTCTCGCCTGCGGTGTCGCGAAGGAACTGAAGCGCGGCTATGTCGCCCTTCATGGCCTTCCTGGCGACCTTGAGCACGCTTATCTCGGAGACCGTGAGCTTGCGGTCGGGGTAGTCCTCGAAGGACATCCCCTCCAGCTCGTCCAGCTCGCGTCGGTGCCCTCGAACGGCATGTGCAGCACGGTCTTGGCGATCTCCTGCAGCTGCTTCTTCTCGCGGCGCTTCTTGGCGGCGGCCTTGCCGGCCTTCGAGGCAGCGGCCCGGCGCTGCTCGGGCGTCTGGTCGCGCTTCGGCTTGATGAGGTTCTGGTCGTTCATGGCTAGTCCTCGAACGTGAGGCCCATGAAGCGCAGGCACTTGTCAAGCTCGGCGAGCGCGCCGAAGTCGTTGGAGCCGTACACGAGGGCGTGGACGATGGCGGTGTCCATGACGTACTGCCACTGGCGCTCGTCCCAGCGGTCGCTGCAACGGTCGTCGCGCCACGCGTTGAACCATGTGACGGTCTCGGCGGGCCAGTCTGTGTCGGTGGGAAGTGTGGGCTTCTCTCGCTTGGCTGCCATGCGTTCACTCCTCTCTGTTTTGCTTTGACGATGGAAAGGGCCAGCGCCTTATGATCGCGCTGGCCCTGGGTTCCCCCTTAGTAGGAGGAGCGGCCGGAAGAGCTGCCGCGACGCGATTGAACGCGGAGCGCACTCGGTTGGCGATGTTTCCCGCTGCGCGGCGAATACGACCGAACATGCCTGCCTCCTCTCGTTTTCGGGAACAAAAAGGCGTCCCGAAGGACGCCTTGATTTTCCTATGCGCGTGAGATTGGCCTTAGGCCTCAAGGGCCTCAAGGATCTTCGACCCGTCCATGTACAGGTCGCCGTACTTCGCCAGGGCATACTCCCTGATGAAGCTTTCGAGGTCGTCGGAGTCGCGGAACACGCACACGACGTAGTAGGCGCTGCTCCAAACGTTGTCGTAGTAGGGCTTAACCTCAAGCGACTCGAACGCCTTGAGTATGGCATCGGCCTCGGCGAAGCTGTCGCCTTCGAGGCTGTCGGTGGTCTCGACCGAATCGAGCGGGTTCGGCATCGGCGTGCCCTTCTGCTCCTTCGGCTTGAACTGCCGCTTGTTCTGAAGGCCTATGCGCTCCTCGAACACGGGGCGGATTACGTCGCCGAACGTCCAGCCCTCGGCATCGGCCTTGACCAGATCGGCGAAGCGCCCGCGCTCCTCGGCGTCATGGAAGCAGAAGCAGATCCAGAAGCCGGAATCGACGGCCATCTGAAAGCGCTTCTCCTCGCGCTTCTCGCGGTCTCGGTAGCTTTTCTGGTGGTCGGTCAGCTGCGCTTCCTCGGCCGCCTTAGCCTCTTTACGCGCCTTCTGCGGCTTCTCAACTTAAGCCCATAGTGCTCCCACCTCTTCTCGTCTGCCTCGATGAACGGGTACCACTTCTTGACCACGGCGAAATCGTCGGGGCGCTTCTCGCGCAGGGGCTTCATGAAGCGCATGTCCAGGCCGTCGAAGCTGCGCCCGAACAGCTCGTAGTCCGGAGGCAGGCCGATGCCCCTGCGGGCGATCGCATCCATGACCTCTGCCTTCGTCCAGTCCGCAACCACCGAGGCCTTGTGCGTGGTCTGCTTCATGAGGCCGTGCTTGGTGAGGCTGGCTCGACGGTACGGGTTGTCGCAGGCGCGCACGCCGTCGCAGAACCACGTGTCATCGGGCAGGCCGAGGTCTTCGAGGATGTAGGGGCGCATGTCGTCGTAGCTGTAGACCGGCATGTTCGCGGCCTCGATCACGTCGCAGTGCGCCGGGCTTTGGAACACGCAGTTGTTGAGCGTCCTCGACCATCTGGGTGCGGGTACTGGTGTATCTTCACGCCGAACACTTTCTCGATGGTTCGCACGTTCTGCTCGACCATCGGAAGGCCCGGGATAGACCAGTAGTAGATCGGCACGACCTCTATACCCTCGTCCTCAAGCGCCACCCAGGCGGCCAGCGAGTCCTTGCCCAGCGAGCAGGAAAGCACCACGGGGCGTCCTTCCGCCTTGAGCCGCTTGCGAATCTCGGCGCTAGTCGGCTGGCCCTTGATTATCGTCGGCATCTTCGCTCCTCTCCGTTATCTCGATGGGTTCGCCCATTCCGTTCAACGTCAGCTTAAAGCCCATGTGAGAAGCCATGAGCGCGAGGTTTCCCGCGCCTAGGTCGGAACCTTGTTTGATCGTATTCTGAACGTAGTTCCTGCTCTTGCCCATGGCCTTTGAAAGCGCGTACATGCTCATGCCGGAACGGTCGAGCATTTCTTTAAGCGCCTCAGTCGGTGTCATGCAACCTCCTTCATGCCTTGATCTGATCCCCTGATGATACAGCAATAGCAATAGGGATACAACAATAGCAATTGTGCAGGTATTGTGTAGAACAATAGCTATTGTGCATTGTGCCTATAGCACACTAATTATTGTGCAATAATTCAGTTGTCAGCAATGAGGCCACAAAGCCCACAGAGCTAGCAAGCAGCTTTAGAACCGAATAAGGAGGCTACAGAGATGGCAGAGCAGCAGAGTTTAGATCTGGTGGTAAGTGGTCAGCTGGTGAGCAACCACACGATCCTAGCCATAGTTGAGGGTATGCGAGCACGAGGCTACTTCAGAAAAGGCCCCCAGGGCCGAAAGGATGGCCTAGAGCTTGCAACAGCCTTGAAGCTTGTAAACGAGTACATGGCTTTTCCAGAGCTTGGCAGGTACACAGTAGAGGCCACAAAGCACAGGCCAATTAACGAGATCCCCCGAGCCGATTACGAGCAAGTGGAGATCATGAGGGCTTGCGATAACTACCTTGCACAGGTAACCGAGGCATTCAAGGCCAACAGCGACGAAGAAGCCATTATTTACATGGTGAAAGACCTTCGAAAGCAGGTCATAGCCGATGGCATCGAGTCAGGGGCCTTGAAGGTTCGAAAGTACTTCGGCAAGCATGGCTTTTATTACATGGACGATCAGGGCAAGTGGCAGAACGCCAAGGCCATTGATTGGAACATCGGCGAAACGAACCCCATCAGACCAGCAGAGCAAGCAGCCTAAAGCAAGCAGGAGGCCCCGAGAAGGGGCCTCCCACAACAACACACAGGAGATTATAGCATGCAGAAGCTACTCACGAAAGAGCTTCAGAAGAAGCTCCCGCCGCTCTACTCGCAAGACGGCAAGAAGGCCGAGACCGTGGTTTACGGCCACTGGTTCAGCTGCTTCAACGGCTGGGACTTCTACGCCACCGAGTACGACGAGGAGACCGGCGACATGTTCGGGTTCGTCTTCGGGGCAGTCCCCGAGATGGGCTACTTCAACCTGGCAGAGCTTGAGGAGATCAACCGCAAATACGGCCTGAACTACTTCGAGCGCGAGACCAATTTCACACCCAAGAAGGTTACCGAGGTTCCCAGGATAGCCGAGGCGTTCGGCTACCTCTGGGAAAAGTAACAGATCACTACCGGGAGGGGCCTAGCCCCTCCCATTAAGGAGGGTTCGACCATGGAACGAGAAAAGATCATCGAGAGGATCAAGAAGCTTCGCGAGCACAGCGTGGAGAACGGCTGCAACGAGGCCGAGGCCATCCAGTTCGCCCTCAAGGCCCAGGAGCTCATCGCGAACAACGACGTGGAGGAATGGGAGCTTGCCGACGAGGTGAAGCGGGTGACCGAGACCACCACCGGGTGGACGGCAAAGGCGTGGGCGCCGAGCCTGGCGCAGACCATCGCCGACAACTTCAGGTGCAAGGTGTACCAGCGCAGGGTGACGGCCCGCAAGTACGAGTTCGTGTTCGTCGGCTACAAGGCCGACAGCGAGGCGGCGGAGATCGTTTACGCGAACCTGCTCGAAACCTGCCACAGGCTGGCAAACGAGTATCAGGACTTCGCGTACACCGACCCCGACGCCTACTCGAACTTCGTTATCGGCTTCATCGCCGGGGTGCGCGCCGAGCTTGAGAAGCAGTGTTTCGAGCTGATGATCGTTTGCCCCAAGGAGGTTGAGGACTACTTCGAGGGCCTGGGGCTTGGGCGATCCCATAAGCGAGGCCTCAAGGCATCCAACAACGACAGCATAAGCCGAGGCATGCAGCAGGGGCGCGACGCGGTGCGCAGCCGGCGCGTGGAGGCCCCGAGGGGCAACCTCCTCCCGGCATAGCAGAACGACATAGGGGCAGGGCTTCAGGCCTTGCCCCGATCTTTAGAAAGGGGCACACCATGCAGGTAAAAGCAGGCGACATTTTCGAATGCGAGGGCAGTTTCTACCAGGCCATCAAGGCCACAGCGAAAACAGCCACGATCAGGCCCATAGAAAGCACCTTCGAGGGTTTGGCCGACGCTACGGGTGGGAGCGCAAGTACATGCCCTTGCCGAACTGCTTCACCTATGACCCGATCATGGGCCGCGAGGCGAGCGACAACGGGAAGCGCCTCAAGGTCAGGGACTACGGCAGGGCGAAGAACAGCCCCGAACTCGAATTATGCGGGTACCGGCTCACCCTATGGGACGGCACCCCGAGCATCTGCGACACATACAACTAGAAAGGCAAGCCATGAAAGACCGAGAGCCGAAGCAGTGGCACGAGCTTTTGCAGATCATCAGCGAGGCCAAACGAGACCTAGAGAAGGCTATAGCAGCCGAGAAGGCCACAGGGCAAAGCAGATAGCAGCAGGCAGCAGAAAGCCCCCTAGATTCGATCTAGGCTTCTTCATGCCTTCAGGGGCTACACAAGCCCCCATATACTGGCAACCCAGCGAGCCAGCAGGAACAAACCCCGATCATTGCGAGCGACACAGCCACGAGGCTACCGGCATACACCACGGCGGCTATGACCTTCTGCGCGCGGTTCACTTCAGGCCCCCAATCTTGGCCTTGATCTTGCTCAGCACCCCATAGGGGCGAGGAATTGGCACGAACACGAAGCGCTTGCAACCCTCGCGCCCGCAGGCACCAGGATAGGGCTTCGAGCCGGTGATGCGCCCGCGCTTGCGGTTTCTGTCCTCGCAGTCCATGAGGTGCAGGCGCATGTCGTCGCAGCCGCATGCCTTTACGAGGTTGACAGTCGCCTGCACGACGTCGGCGCACTCCTCCATGAGGGACTGGCGGCATTCGGCCTTGGCCTCGTCGTCGCGGCACTCGTCCCACACCTGCCAGGCGTTGTACACCTCGGAAGCCTCCTCAAGCACCTTCAGAGCTTGGGCCTTGTCGGGCGCAACGCCGTCGAACGTGGCGACGCTGCCCAAGATCACGCAGTCTTGCATGTCATACTCCAATCATCCAGCGCGCGAGCGACGAAGCCGCCCACACGGCAAAAGCATCAATAATCAGGGCCACGGCGAGGAACGCCAGGCAGCCCTAGTTTACGTTTCGCAACGCGCCTCCTATCCGCAGGCGAGCAGGGCCAGGAGAACCAGCCCCGCCGCCAGCATCCGTATCGCCCAGGCCTCAATGGCGAGGACTCCCAGCAGCAAAGCCATGGCGGCGGTCGCTAGCCATCCCATCGGTCGCACACGTCCTCCTGCTCATCCTTGTAGTGCTCAACGATCCAATCACGCGCCCAGAGCGCAGCCTTCCACGGCGTGGTCTTCACCTCGTGGTCGGCCTCGTCGAACGCATCCTCGAACTCAAGCCCGCATATCCCGAAATCGCAGCAGCCTTCCAGGCAGTGCGAGCAGTTCCCGCAGGTCTTCGGCTCTTCCTGGTTCCACGGCGCGCGCGGGTCGGACTCGAAGCATCCCGGCGGCAGGTTCCAGCCGCTAGGCGGCTCGAAGTCAACCATTTCATCACGCCCTCTCGAACCGGTTCTGTTCAAGCCACCAGCTCGGGCAGGGCTTCAGGCCTTGCCAAAAGCGGTAGTACGTCCAATCCTTCTGGCGGTCGGCATGGCTGCAGCCGTAGAACTTCCCGTAAAGGCATGTCGAGCAGTTTTCCGGCACCTCCTGCGTCACGATCACCCTCGCCATCGTCAGTCACCGTCCCAAACGCCGTCTGGGCGCATGCGGGCCATCGCCGCCAGCTGAAGCAGCGGGCGCTTGGCGTTGCCCTCGGTGGCCTCCCAGTAGTCGTCCGAAACCTCGTCGGACAGCTTGGCCGCTGCCGCTTCGAGCACGGGGATGGACTCCGCGCCCGTCATGCCGTAGATGGTGCGGATGCCCTTGTCGCCGAGCACGCGGTAGTAGTGCTTGCCGTAGTTGTAGGTGACGTTCAGCCAGAGACCGGTAGTGCCGCCCATGGCGTAGGTGCCGCCACGCATGTCGTGAGGCACGTCGGTTTGCAGCGCCTCGTGCGTCACGGGGTCGCACAGGCGTATGTCGTAGCTCATCGCGCCTCCTCCCAGTAGTCGCAGTGGTTGTTATCGCCCGTCACGAAGTGTTTGCCGCCGTGATTGCAGTAGCAGCGCGTGCCGGTAGTGCTGCCGACCTCGTTGCCGTCCACGTCGAAATGAACGATCGGCACAACGTCGTGCTCGTGGTGGGCGCAGTTCTCGCAGCGGTGCGCAGGCGGCTTCCACTCGTCGTGTATGTCGGGGTTGAATACGTATTGGTCGGTCATTTATCCTCCTCGTCGGCTCGTTTCCAGTAATGACCTCCGGCCTTGCATCCCGTTCTGACGGCCCTCACGATGTTCGGGCTGCCGCAATACCCGTATGTCGCGAGCGCCGCCGCGCCAGCCGACTCGAATCGCACGCCATCGTCACGGACAACGGCGCCCACCGGGCCAGCCATCCGGGCAACGGGAATCTTCTGACGCTCTTTGGCGGTCAATAAAGCTCGCTTCATTCGCTGCCTTGGAATCTTGATCCCTGCCTTCTTGGCACAGCCCGCGTGATAGCGGTTTTCGAGAGTGTGTACCCGCCACACAGAGGGCAGACGGTCGCATAGCCGCAGCGGGCGCGGGATTCCCACCATTGGCGGTTTCGCCTCTCGCGCAGCTCGCTTTCGGTAAACCGCTTCGTCCTGCCTCTAGCCATTCTTGGCGACCTTCGCGCCGCAATCTGGGCAATACGTCGCGCTGCTCATGCATAGGTAGTCGCATCCGCATTTTGCGCAACACGTGCGGCCGTCTTCATCGAGGACAAGGTGCGTGGTCGCGCGGTCGATAAGGCCGGTCAACTTGCCTATGCGCTCAATAGCTTGCTCTGGCGTGTGGCCGTCCCACTCTGGCGCTCGGTCAAGCTCCTTGCAGCGGAACATACCCCAGTACGGCTCGATGTCGTAGTGATAGGTGGCCTGGCCGTCTGGCGTGTCGATGCCGACGATGAACATGCCGCCATACATGGTACCGTCGCTGTGCGCCTTCGCTTTCCAAGCCTTGTCAGGAAAGGCCGCAACGATAACGGAGAAGAGAACGGCGCGGTGATGGTAAAGCTCGTTGAAAGTGTGGTAGCCGTCAGACGTGCTGCCGTCGATGGGGTTTGGCTCAATAAGCCCGGCAAGTCTCATGAAAAGGGAGCGCGGATCGGGAAAGTCGTCGCAGTCGCATGCGACCGACTGAAGGCGCTCCCACCATTCGCCAAGCGTTGAACCGTCGCGGTAAACGGCGTCGTGCTCCAACTGCTTAGCAACGTCGTGACGAGTTGCGTCGTCAATCATTACCGGCACCTCCCAACGCTCTTCAAATACAGGTTGTTGCGGCGCGACCGAGCAATGGCGCGTCGATTTCGACGCTGCCATTTCGGGTCAAGCTGCTTCGCCAGCTTTCGGAAATATCGGATGACCTTGCGCAAGATTTTCGTGAAAGCATCCGCGATAGAGGCGATTGCGTCTTTTAAGGCCGAGGCTACGCGGGACAATTCGTCGGGCGTCAAACTAGTCTCCATAAAGCACCTCCAGCCCGTAGGCCTCGGCGGCTTCATGCTCGATCTTGCAGCCTCGGGCGTCCTCCCAGCCCTTGCAGAAGTAGGCCGCGTGCACAGGCTCATGTTCTCAAGCGACTTCGCAAGGAAGCACAGCGGAACCTGCACCACGCCGCGCTCCTTCATGGCCTCGTCGCTGTACCACTCGTCGGTGAATAGGGTGTTCACGACTCGTAGCCCATCTGGCGCAGCTTCGCCACGGCGAGGTCGCGCGTGGCCACGATCTCCTCGTCTGTCTTGCCGGCCATCGGCTGCGAGATCATGGCCTTCTTCACGGTTGCGGCTTCCTTGGCGGTCTCGGTTTTCTTCTCGTCGGTCATCAGATTTCCTTTCCTATCAGCTTCCACAGGTCGAGGAGCGTTCTCCTGCACCTGCGTATGTCGTTCTGTATCTGGGTCTTGCCCTGCCCGTCTTCCAGGCCGTAGCTGAGGTTGCCGTAGGTGTGCAGGCACGACTCGCTAGCCTCTCGGGCCTCGATGTTGTCGCACAACTCGTCAACCATCAGGCGCAGCAGTTGCGCTTTCCGCAACACCTTGGCGTTAGCCATCGCTGCGGCCCTCGCAGGCGATGATGATTCCCGCCGTGATGGACTGCACCATGTAGGCCAGCTCCTCGGCGGCGGGCGTGTCCTCCCCAATGCTGGCAAGCATGTCGCACGCCGCATGCGTCGCCTCGTGGGCGGCGAGCGCGTACAGGTCCGGGGCCTTCACCTTGCGGCTGATCCAGATTACGCACCCCTTGCCCGGGATGCAGCTGGTGAGGCCGTCCTTGCCCTTGGTGTCTCCCGGCTCTTCGCCCATCCTGCGCACGGCCTCGCGGTACTCTCGCTTGCTGGTGGTGACCCAAAGCGGGTCGAACGGCATAATCAGCGGCTCAATCTCGGTTGCCATCGTGTTCCTCCTCACAGCCCAACTCCACGCAACCGGGGAACCGGCCCCGCAGGTCGAGCACGGTTCCGTCTTCCAGCAGTGCGAAGCACTGGTAGCCGTCGTCGGTCAGGGCCTCGACGATGGAAAGCGCCTCTTCCTCGGTGCCCGTGGTGGCAATTTCGATGCCCTGCCGGTATGCGCTTGCGTAGCTCTGGCAGAGCGAGCGCTCGTAGATGCGTATCATTCGCGCGCTCGGCAGCCTGCTTGTCGTACTTCGCGCGAAGCTCAGGCTCGAACTCCTTGATGAACGCAAGCACGCTGATGCCCTCGGGCAGGTAGTACTTGCGCACATTCTCAAGGCACCAGTCCTCGAACGTCTCGCCGTCGGTCACCTCGCACGCGTATCCCGTGCAGTGGCTCATGAGCACATCGCGCCCGGCCTTGCGGATGGCTTCCTGCATCGGCGAGTCGTGCACCGCCTCGATGGTCTTCATCTGCCCGGTCAGCTCGTCGATGCGCTCGTCTCGGTGCTTCAGCTCGCGGTTGAGCATGTCGTTCTCGTCCTGCTGGTCGAACAGCTGCGCGAGCACGTACTGCTCGCAAGTCTTGATTTCCATGGTTATTTCCCTTCTCGGATCATTTCGTTTCCGTGTTCGTCGGTTATCGCCCAATAGCCGTACTCGTACAGCCCCGGGTGGTGCGGCTCGTAGACTTCCAGCAGTTGGCCCGTCCACCAGGCCTCCTCGTACACCTTGGAGCGCCAGCGCCACTCGGCCTGAGGCCCGCGCCGCCGTGGAACTGGTTGTGGCACCCGGTCGTGCCGCTGCCGCACAGGGCGAACAGCGGGCTTCGCAGGCTCCACGTGCCGTTCGGCGTGACAAGCTCGAACTCAAGCCCCCAG